>JACCDI011422244.1_pt1 | contig 12999 bp, 11 predicted proteins | sample 7442791 | NCBI WGS metagenome assembly JACCDI01 (sample SAMN15323434, study PRJNA562643) | freshwater metagenome | isolation source: river surface water | place: USA:Blue River Watershed | collected 2017-08-15
CAGTAGGCCTCAGACATTTTCTTGACACCAATGCCATAGCAGAGCGATTTTTCACCCGCCCTTGCAACCACAGTTACATCGGGATCTAGGTCGAGAAGAAATTGGTGAGCTGCCTTAATGAGTGGCAGTGAGGTGGGGCTTGCATGTTCAAAAATGCCCTTGATTGTGCCAAGTGTTTCATCGACCCGCATGGTTCAAGCATATCTATTTGCTCCCCCGTGAATCAAACACCGGTAGCATGGATTCGTCGCAAATTAGTCACTTCAAAGGAGAAGTATGTCGGTCGACACTTTGCTCATTATGGTTCTCGGGCTCATCGGAATCGGTTTCGCATTCGAAACTTGGCTCTCAACCCTAAACTTTCGGCACTCACAAGCCCAACCGTGGAACAAAGAGATCTTCACTTTGGAGCAGCACGAGAAATCGCTGAGCTATCAGAAAGAGCGTTTTGTGGTTTCGACCCTGGCTTCAACTGTCAGCTTTGCATTGGTGCTCGCGTGCATCGGCTTTGGTCTGTTTGGGCTCTTAGACAGCTACATTCGAAGCTTCACCACTAACCCAATTCTGATGGCACTTATCTTCTTCGGCGTTTGCGTGCTGATTCTCAACCTTGTTTCATTCGCTTTCAACTTCTACGCGATCTTCAGCATTGAAGAGAGATATGGCTTTAACCGATCCACAATCGGCACATTCATAGGCGACAACCTAAAGAACACGCTGGTCACTGCCATTCTCGGTGGATCGCTCGTCAGTCTTTTGGTTTGGTTGTATTCAATTCTCGGCGCGAGTTTCTGGCTCGCGGCATGGGGTGTAATCATGGTCGTCATTCTGTTTCTGGCTGCCTTCTCAACTTCGCTCCTGCTGCCGCTATTCAACAAGCTCACTCCGCTGCCCGATGGCGAGCTCAAGACCTCGCTGTTGAACTACGCAAAGACCCAGGGCTACTCAATCAAGCGTCTATTTGTCATGGATGGCTCCAAGCGATCGTCTAAGGCGAATGCATTCTTTAGCGGGCTAGGGCGTTCACGCACCATAGTGCTCTTTGACACCTTGATTGAGAAGTTGTCTATCGATGAGGTCACATCGGTTCTAGCTCACGAGATAGGCCACGACAAGCGCAAGCACACGCTGGGTCTACTGGGTCTGACCACCCTGCAAATGTTTGTCTTTACATTCCTGTTTGGTCAGCTTCTGCAGCGCGAAGAGTTTGCTGCTGTGCTGTCGGCCGAACCAAGCTTTCACATCGCGGCAATAACCTTCGCCATTCTCTACAAGCCGGTTTCGCTGCTTCTTTCATGGCTCTTCAACTCGTTGAGCCGCAGATTCGAGTTTGATGCCGATCAGTTTGCCACCAGCACCTACCGGGCTGAGCCTATGAAGACCGCGCTTGAGAAGATGGCCTCGCAAGAGCTAGTGAACCTGAGCCCGCATCCGTGGTATGTGAAGGTTCACTATTCGCACCCGCCGCTGATTGAGCGCGTGAAGGCACTTTCGAACTAGTCCCTAGACCAGCAGCTTTGGCCTAGCCCTACTTCGAAATATCACCAGAAAGGTGAAGCTCACAGCTGCAATAGCAAGTAGCAAACCGAAGCCAGTCAGCGTTAGCTGACTAGGGTATGAGAACGGCTCAGCCCTTAGTGACTGCCAGGTCACGAGACCAACAAAACCAAGCCAGGTAAGGTTGCCAACCAAGATCAGTGGAACTCGAAACGCGAGAGGCAGTAGCAAGGATAGGGCTAGCAGAATTGCTGCGACCTGAATCGAGTGAAGTCCAAAGAAGTGCCCTACTCGCAAATCACCGGCTACTGTGCTCCAGCCAAGAAATGGCAAACCGGGACCACCATCTGATACTCCAACGGCGTGAGCTCCAGCTATTCCTTGGTAATCAGCGAGTTGTTTTGCCGTTGGCCAAGTCATTAGATAAGCCAAACCCATACCAACGGCAGTGTTCAGGGCTCCAAGGGTAAGAGTTAGCTTCAGATTGAATTCCTGTTGTTTCTGGAACAAAATCATGATGCTTAGGAACAACGTTGAGAACAACACAATTGAGATAAATGTTGCCATCAAAGACCAAATAACAATTGCCGTAGGGGTCGAGACATTGAAATGGCTAGTAGTACCTAGCGCCGCCATGGTGACAATCAAAATGAGTTCAACGGTGAGTGAAAAAGCGATGAATATCCCCGCTATCTTCACCCAACGAGATTCCTTGGTGATGAATGAACTTAGCCAAGAGAAAGTGAAAGAGAAGATTGCTGAAGAGATAAAGAACTTCAGTGGCTTTTCCCAAACAGATACGCCAAGGAGTTCTCTGGCGTCAAATATCCAGAAAGGCACCAGCACAACCGCACCGATAACCGAGATCACCGCCAACCAGTAAAGCGATTTTGTGTGCTTCAGACGCGGCAGGTTAAAGAGTCTCTCAGGCTGCATTTCTGGACTCCATATTCTCAATTAGTTGTGTTTTTACCTGGGTCAATGTCGTGTCAAGCTCTTCCAAATCAACAGAAGTTCTGCTTGAGAAGAGAATCCTGAACTCTCTTTCTAAGAAGTCAGCGGATTGGGTTGCCAACAGTTTCCCCTTCCGGGTGAGCTCCAAGGACAAGTTTTTTTCGTTTCCGGAGACCCTTGACACATTGACTAGGTTTCGCTCTTGAAACCAAGAAAGTCTTTGGCTAACTGCTGCTCTCGAGACACCCAAACACTCAGCTAGATAGCTTGGTGTCGGTTTGTCTTGACTCATAAGGGTTACAAGAAAGAGAAACTGGCTGTACGTAAGTTCAAAATTTGCCCTAAGCAGCCGATCCGCATTGGAATTCAGGACATAGACAAGTTCATTCAGGGTGAAAGTGATTCGGCTTGACCTCATAATGTTTAGTTAACTACTTAACAAATAGATTGTCAAGTACTTAACAATCTTCAATAAGTCGAGTAGCTCCGGGAAATAGATAGCCCTCTTAAAATCTTGCGATTGACGGGGTCCAAGTTGCGGTGGCGGAGAATGGGGGATTCGAACCCCCGAGGGCTTGCACCCAACGCGCTTTCCAAGCGCGCGCCATAGGCCACTAGGCGAATTCTCCTGGGATAAAACTTTGTTGCTCGTGCGTGAGTATATCGACACCTTCGGTGGTCTCGCTCACCGCGTTGCCATAACTAGGCACCGCGCTCGGAGCTCGCTAGGCGAATTCTCCTGGGTTGTAACCGGCTGCCACAACCGCCTAAGTCTAACCGCGAAGAAATCGCCAGAATCCGGCGCAGACCACGATCTGGCTAGCAAAGCTGATGGCGAAAACGCAGATAATCCATAAACTTGATGCGTAAGCCGAAGAATTTGCGTGAATAAGGATAAAAATGCGGAAAACAGCCCGAATTCTGATTGACCAGGCGCATAGACAGGCCTGGGCTGTGCGACCAGAGGTGGCCGCCGAGTTGAATCCGGCGAATGCTGCCGACGCGAGCTTTGCCAACATGGCCGCCGCCGCTGAAGCGAACGGTTTCGAGATTCGTCTGCACGAAGCCGGACTGATCTCTGCAGAGGCTTTGAGCGCTGCCGATGTTCTTGTGATTCCGCACGCATCGATGCCCGAGTGGGAGCAAACCATTGCTGTAGGTTCGCCGGTGTTCACAGGCAACGAACTTTCGGCAATCGAGAATTTTGTGCAACAGGGCGGAGCACTGCTTTTGCTCGCCGAAACCGAGCAGCCGAAGTATGGAAACAATTTTGCCGAGTTGGCCAAGCGCTTCGGTGTGACGATTGAAAACGCAACCGTGCAAGATGCGCAGAACTGTTTCAAAGAAGTTGCAACTTGGGTAAAGCCAGAGTTTGAGCGACTCACCGAGTCTGACTTTGCGTTCAAAGTTGATTCGGTTGCGTTGTATCGCGCCGGAGTGTTCACAGTTGATGAGACGGCAACTGCTGAAGTTATTCTGCGCTCGAGTGAATCGGCTCTGCCAGAGAATGCTGTGCTTGGAGTTGCCGTAAAGCACGGCAAAGGTCGCGTTGTTGTGCTAGCCGACTCAGATCTTTTTGGAGACGACTCAATCGCCGACTGCGACAACAAACAGTTTTGGCTAAACATCGCTGGCTGGCTGTCAAACGCTCGCGTGGCAAGTTTGTCAAACACCAAGCAAGACACCAACGCAATCGTTTCGAATTCAAACTGGATAAAGCTGCAGCAAGCGATTGAAGAATTGCGCCCGATGCAGGCCAAGGATGGATCGATTGATGGCGGCGAACACGATCACAAGAGAGCTGACGAACTGGTCGATGATGTGCTCGCATGCGTCGATGCGCTGAGTGGCGACTTTGCCCACCAGGCCGCCTACTTCGAGGCTGTGAAAGCCGACCTCAACCGCTGGCGCGCAGGCTCGTTCGGCATCCCAGATTTCTACGACTCGTTGCAGCTATTCAGGCCCGACCAGTGTCGCCAAAATAACGTGAAGCACCTGGCTGTTTTCTCGATGTACACGCAGAACGGCAACCCGAACCGCAACCTCGAGGCCGTTGTAATCAACACCTTCTGGCCCGATTGGTTGGCCGAGAAAGAGCGCAAGTACAACAATCCGGCCTTTATACCCATCGAGTTTGTGGCCTTCACCGAGGGCTACAACACCAACTCGGCAGTGTTCTTTCCTGAGACGGTTGCCACGCGCGAACTGGCCACCTATTTCTGGGGTGGCATCTTCTGCGATCGCGAAGCGGCACGTTTTCGCCGCGTGAGCGCTGCGGCTCGCGAATTGCTATACCTGCCTCTGCCTGCCGATGCCGAGCGTTTGGTTTGCGACCAGCAGCTCGCCCAAGAGACCTTTGTTCTCTGGGATTTGATTCACGACAGAACTCACTCGCGCGGTGACCTGCCTTTCGACCCGTTCATGATTAAGCAGCGCATGCCGTTCTGGATGTATGCGCTCGAAGAACTTCGGTGCGACCTATCAACCTTTAGGGAGACCCTCGCGCTCGAGGCCGATGGAGACCCGCTCGCGAAATACATGCGCTACGCAATTCTCTTTGATCGCCTATTCCGTTTTCCGATTACCGGTGGGCGCGTGCGTAACTACGACGGCCTGGGTGGACAAATCATTTTTGCTCACCTGCACAAAACCGGCGCACTGCACTGGACAGACAACCGCCTCGCATTCGACTGGGATGCCGTGACTCGCGAAGTTGTTGTTCTTTGCGAGCAAGTTGAGCAGCTTTACCACGACGGCATCAACCGCTCACGACTCGCGCAGTGGATTTCGGCATACGAGTTTGTGACTTCGCTTGTGCAACCGCATCCGGCATCGAATTGGGCGAAGGGTGTTGAACACCTGCCAACCGATGGCGAGTTGAAGGGCATGGTGAATCTGGTGCTCGACGACGAGTTTCCGTTGAACGTATTCTTTGAGACTCTAAACAGAAAGCTTTCGAGCGTTATCGATTCGACCAAGGGCATCACCGCTTAGGTGACGAGAGACTGGCATACTTTCGACATGGAACCTCTAGACAAGAAAATCGTTGAGCAGCTAGGCAGCGACTCGAGCCTCTCGCTCACCGAGCTTTCTGAGCGTCTTGGAATCGCCAGCTCGACGCTGCACCAGCGAATCAAGCGCCTCGAGTCTCGAGGGGTAATCACCGGCTACCGCGCCAAAGTAGACAATCGTGCCGTGGGCTTGGCCTTGAACGCCTTGGTTTCGCTAACCCCGATTGACCCGGCCAGGCCAGACGACATCGTCGAAAAGCTAGAGCAAATGCCCGAGATCGAGAGCTGCTGGTCGGTTGCCGGGGTTGAGTCTTACATCGTCAAGGTTGCCGTCGCCGAACCGGCCGAACTCGAGCAACTGCTGGGCAAGATTAGAACCGTGGCCAATGTCTCAACCCGCACCACCATTATTCTGTCGACCCCGTTCGAAGACCGACAAGTAAGCATTCCCGAGGAGAACTAAGTGACCAAAAACAAGCGCGGATTTGCGAGCGACAACTACGCCGGCGTGCACAGTGCCGTGATGGCTGCGATGGCGGCGGTGAACGAAGGTCATGAGGTTGCCTATGGTGAAGACTCGGTGACCGGCAAGTTCGACGAGATGATTCTCGAGCTTTTTGGCCCCAACGCACTCGGGTTTCCGGTTTTCAACGGAACCGGCGCAAACGTGGTTGCACTTCAGGCAGCGACAAACCGTTGGGAGGCCGTGATCTGTGCTTCGAGCGCACACATCCATGCAGATGAGGGTGGAGCGCCCGAGAAGATGGCCGGCCTCAAACTCTGGACAGTGCCGACCTCGACCGGAAAAATCACCGCCGAGCAGGTGGCCTCACAGATTTTCGACATGGGAGTTGTGCACCGCGCTCAGCCGGGAGTTGTAAGCATCACTCAAACCACCGAGATGGGCACGCTCTACCAGGTTGAGGAGATTCGCGAAATAGCGGAGATGGCTCACAAGCACAACTTGCTTTTGCACCTTGACGGAGCACGAATTTCAAACGCGGCTGCCGCGCTCGGGGTGTCGTTCAGACAGTTCACCACCGATGTCGGCGTCGACTTGGTTTCGCTCGGCGGCACAAAGATCGGCGCCATGGCGGCCGAAGCGGTTGTCATAACAGATGTCACTTCACCGCGCGGTAAAGCGCTCGCCGAGGCCATGCCATTTTTGCGCAAGACATCGATGCAATTGGCGTCGAAGATGCGCTTTATGTCTGCGCAGCTGATTGCCCTCTTTGAAAACGACGCATCTGTAGCTTTGAGCAACGCTCGGCATGCAAACGCGATGGCCGCACGACTCTATGAAGGTGTTGTGCGAATCTCGGCGAAGCACCCGGAGGTTTCGGTTGAAAACCCGGCCGAAGCTAATGCCGTCTTTCCGGTTTTGCCAGCTTGGCTAACCGAGAAACTGCAGCAGGATTACCGCTTCTACGTGTGGAACCAAGAGACCGGTCAGGTTCGCTGGATGTGCGCCTGGGACACCACCGAAGCCGATGTCGACGGGTTGCTCGAGAAGCTGCAGCAGCACCTCGGCTAATTTGCCGCCCCTCCCGAACGGGTAAACTTAGCGTGGACTCCCCGTGCGGCGTCACCTCGGCTAACTCCCCCAGGGCAGAAATGCAGCAAGGGTAACTGGGCTCTGGCGGGTGTGCGGGGAGTTCTTCAGCACTGTCAGCAGAGAGGGTTAGGCTCAACAAATGGTTACCGCCCTTTATCGCCGCTATCGCCCAGAGGCGTTTGCCGAGCTGATCGGGCAAGCCCAGGTAACCACCCCGCTAATGACGGCTCTGCGCAACGATCGCGTGAACCACGCTTATCTGTTTTCAGGCCCGCGCGGTTGCGGCAAGACCACCTCGGCACGCATCCTCGCGCGTTGTTTGAACTGCGCAGAGGGGCCAACAGACACCCCATGCGGCAAGTGCCCGAGTTGCATCGAGCTTTCACGCGATGGCAGTGGTTCGCTCGACGTTGTTGAAATCGACGCCGCGAGTCACAACGGTGTCGATGATGCCCGCGACCTTCGCGAACGTGCAGCTTTTGCACCGGCGCGCGATCGCTACAAAATTTTCATCTTGGATGAAGCGCACATGGTCACACCGCAGGGTTTCAATGCGCTACTCAAGATTGTCGAGGAGCCGCCTGCCCACGTGAAGTTCATCTTCGCAACCACCGAGCCAGACAAAGTTATTTCAACCATTCGTTCGCGCACTCATCACTATCCGTTTAGGTTGGTGCCACCTGCGCAGATGCACGAATATCTCGAGTCGCTCTGCAAAGAGGAAAACGTAACTGTTGAGCCTGGTGTTATCGCGTTGGTTGTGCGCGCCGGTGGCGGTTCGGTTCGTGACTCGCTTTCGCTGCTCGATCAACTTATGGCCGGCAGCGACGACCGCAAGGTGAGCTACGACCGTGCGGTAGCGTTGCTCGGTTTCACCCACGGCACGCTGCTCGATTCGGTAATCGACGCTTTTGCCGCAAAGAATTCGGCAGCGGTTTTCGCAAGCGTTGACTCGGTGATTCAAACCGGTCAAGACCCGAGACGTTTTGTCGAAGATTTGCTCGAGCGCCTTCGCGACTTGATTGTCGTTCTTGCCGTTGGCACCAACGCCGGCTCAGTGCTTCGCGGTGTTCCAAACGATGAGATCGAAAAACTCACAACTCAGGCTTTTGCTTTCGGCATGTCTTCGCTAACCCACGCCTCAGAGGTCGTCAGCGAAACCCTCAACTCAATGTCTGGCGCAACCAGCCCGAAGCTTCAGCTCGAGCTCATGTGTGCCAGGGTTCTGGTTCCGGCCTCCTCAGACTCAGAAGCTGGAAGCCTCGCTCGGCTCGACCGACTCGAGCGCCGCATAGGCGTTTCAGGCTCGTCAGAGCAGCCCTCTAGCGCGGCTGCTGCCTCGCAACCCCCGGCTGCAAAGGCCGCGCCAACGCCGGCAAAGACGACAGCGCCAACCGAGGCGATCGTTGTCGAAGGTCTCGCCGCGCTAACAACTCAGAGCTTCAAAGACTCCTGGGCCGAGATTCTCTCTGTCGTCAACAAAGAGTCGAAAGCCGCCTGGATGGTTGCCTTCGCCCTGCAGGTAATCGAGTTTGATGCCGACTCGACAGTGTTGACACTCAAGTTTCCGAACGAGCGTGATCTTGAAACCTTCAAGACGTCTGGCAACTCAACCGATGTCTTGCGCAGAGCCATCAACTCTGTGCTGGGAGTCACGGTTAAGTTCAAGCCGCAGTTTGGCCCACCTTCGACTGCTCCAATTGCCGTTGTTGCAGAAACTCCTGCCGCTGAGTCGCCCGAGCCGGTTGCTACAACTGAATCGGCCGCCACAGCCGATGTCGAAGACTATGCCGTTGCTTTGCTAGAAGAAGAAACGGCCGCAGTCGAGAGTGCGCCAGCCCCAGTTGTCGAAAAGCCGAAAGCAAAGTCGCGCAACTCAAAGCTCGTCGATGAAGAGTCGCGCTATGGCGAGTCGCTGTTACGCGAGATGCTCGGTGCCGAACCTGTCGACGATAAAAAGAATGGCCGCTGATGTATGAGGGTGTAGTTCAAGAACTAATCGACGAACTAAGTCGCCTGCCTGGCGTTGGCCCAAAGTCGGCGCAACGCATCGCGTTCTATCTTTTGCAGACAGAAGACGATCAGGCAATCAAGCTTTCAAACGTTTTGCGCGAAGTCAAAGAACGCGTTCGCTTCTGCGATGTCTGCGGAAACGTGAGTGAAGAAGAGCGCTGCAACATCTGCCGCGATGCCCGTCGCAACCAAACCATGATTTGCGTTGTCGAAGAAAGCAAAGACGTTCAAGCAATTGAACGCACGCGCGAATACCGAGGTCTCTACCACGTGCTCGGTGGGGCCATCAGTCCGATCGAAGGCATCGGCCCCGATCAGCTGCGCATAAAAGAACTTCTAACCCGACTATCGAATGCCCAGATCGTTGAAGTCATCATCGCCACCGACCCAAACATGGAGGGCGAGGCCACGGCAACCTACATCGCCCGCATGCTCTCAGGGCTCGGCATCAACGTCACCCGCTTGGCTTCAGGTCTGCCGGTTGGTGGCGACCTCGAGTATGCCGACGAGGTAACCCTTGGGCGTGCCTTCGCAGGTCGCCGCCAAGCTTAGGCTTTTCGCACAGGCGCGAAGCGATAACTTCGCTTCGCGGGCCGCCGCCAAGCCTAAAGGTTTAGGTAGCCCCACGGGCGCGAACCAAACTAAACTTGGGGTTTGAGGCAATGACCGCCGCAAAACCCCTTGTTTCCCCCTAATTTTTGGGAGTGTGCGTTGGCCCTAATCGTGCAGAAGTTCGGTGGCTCGTCGGTTGGCGATGCCGCGAAAATCAAGCACGTCGCAAAGCGCGTAATCGAAACCCAGCGAGCGGGCAACCAGGTCGTAGTAGTTGTCTCGGCGATGGGCGACACCACCGACGAACTAATCGATCTAGCCCAGTCGGTTTCGGCAAAGCCTTACGACTCTGCCCGCGAAATGGACATGCTGCTCACCTCGGGCGAGCGCATCTCAATGGCCCTGTTGGCAATCGCAATCAACGCTCAGGGCGCTAATTCACGCTCTTTCACCGGCTCGCAGGCCGGAATCATGACCAGCGCGAAACACGGTGACGCACGAATTAGCGAAGTAACACCGGTGCGCATCCAAGAGGCACTCGACGCCGGAGACATCGCAATCGTCGCAGGCTTTCAGGGCTTCAACAAAGATTCGAAAGACATCACCACGCTTGGCCGCGGCGGTTCAGACACCACGGCGGTTGCCCTTGCCGCAGCGCTCGATGCCGACGTCTGCGAGATCTACTCAGATGTTGACGGGGTTTACACCGCAGACCCGCGCGTGATTCCGCAGGCACACAAACTCGATCAAATCGACATCGAGTCGATGCTCGAGTTGGCGGCTGCCGGTGCAAAGATTTTGCACATCCGTGCGGTTGAATATGCTCGTCGCCACAATGTTGACCTGCGTGTGCGATCAACTTTTAGCAAAGATCCGGGAACCATCGTTTACTCAACCAAACCAGAGGACAGCAAAATGGAAGAGCCAATCGTTTCAGGCATAGCGACCGACAAGGGTCAGGCCAAGATCACCGTCATTGGAATTCCCGACGTTCCTGGCAAAGCCGCCGAAGTCTTTCGCATCGTGGCCGAGGCCGACTCAAACATCGACATGATTGTGCAGAACAACCCAACCGGTGTTGACGTTACCGACCGCGTTGCCGACATTTCGTTCACGCTGCCGCTCGGTGATCTAGGTCGCGTTGCCGGCGCACTCGAGGGTGCAAAGGCCACTCTCGGCTTTCGTGAATTAGAGCAGGATGCCGATATCGGCAAGCTGTCTGTCGTTGGTGCCGGCATGCGCACCCACTCGGGCGTATCGTCAACTCTCTTTGCCGCACTGGCAAAGGCCGGAATCAACATTGAGATGATCTCGACCTCAGAGATTCGCATTTCGGTTGTCACTAGCTCGAAGCAGCTCGATGATGCCGCCCGCGCTGTGCACACCGCATTTGGACTAGACAGCGACGAAGAAGCCACTGTTTACGCCGGAACCGGACGCTAGGAGAACGCTTTGAGCCGCAAGCCAAACCTCGCCCTAGTTGGTGCAACCGGAGCCGTCGGCACCGTGATGATTGACATCATCAACAACCGCGAGAACATCTGGGGCGAGATTCGCCTTATCGCCAGTCCTCGCAGTGCGGGCAAGAAGATCAAGGTGCACGGCGAAGACCTAACCGTTGTTGCTCTCGCACCCGAGGCATTCAACGGCATCGACATCGCGATGTTCGATGTGCCAGACGAGGTTTCTGAAGTTTGGGCACCGATTGCCGCTGAGAGCGGCGCTGTTGCAATTGACAACTCTGGTGCGTTCAGAATGAATGACCAGGTTCCGCTGGTTGTTCCAGAGGTAAACCCAGAGCAGGCGAAGAATCGCCCGCTCGGCATTATTTCAAACCCAAACTGCACGACCTTGACGATGATGGCCGCACTCGGCGCGCTTCACGACAAATGGACTCTCAAAGAGCTCGTTGTCTCGAGCTACCAGGCTGTCTCTGGCTCCGGCGCTGCCGGCATCGACACACTTGCCGCCGAGCTATCGGTGGTTGGCGGCAAGACAAGCCTCGGCACCGAAAGCGACGACGTTCGTGACGCTCTCGCCGCTGCCGGAAACGATTTGAGCAACTCTCCTTGGGTTCACCCGATTGCACTCAACGTGATTCCATTTGCAGGCTCACTCAAGGATGGCGGCCACTCGAGCGAAGAGTTGAAAGTTCGCAACGAGTCGCGAAAGATTCTCGGCATCAAAGATCTAAAGGTCGCGGCAAGTTGCGTTCGCGTTCCTGTGCAGGTTTCACACTCGCTGACCGTGCACGCAACCTTTGCCGAATCGCTAACCGCCGACGAGGTTCGCAACTTGCTCGAGCAGCAGCCAACCATTGTTGTTCTCGATGACCCGGCTAAGGGTGTTTACCCAACCCCGAGTCATGTTGCCGGCCAAGACCCAACATTTGTTGGCCGCATTCGTCAGTCACTCGATTTCGACAAGAGCATCGAGTTGTTCGTAGTTGGCGACAACTTGCGCAAAGGCGCAGCGCTAAACACCTATGAAATTGCCGAGCTAGTCGCAAAAGAGTTCTAGTCTGTTCTTATGCGCAAAGCCTCAGCCCTAATCGGTGCCTTAGTTCTAGCTTTCGTTCTCAGTGCCTGTGGCACCTCGGCTTCTGACCCTGTTCCAGAGCAATCAGATGCCATCTCGACACCCAGCCCGAGCCTGATTCCGCCGGTGCCAGGCACCGATGTTCGCTCAATTGACCCCAGCTTCTACGACGTAGGCTTCAGCGAGTTCTTGTTTAGGGCGGGCGATGGCCCGGTTTGGTGCACAATCAACGCCGACGAAAAGTGGGCGTTGTGCGAGCAAAACGAAGCGGCTGCCGAGTATGCGCCGCTACCAACCCCAGAATCTTGCCAAGGCAGCTATGGCTACCAGCTGAAACTCTACGAAGACCCAGCCAACTCAACACTCGAGAACCGCGTTGCGGCGGGCTTTATGTGCAGCGGCGGTTACTACTCAGACCCATCGGTAGCGCAGACTCTGCAGAATGGAGAGTCGATCACCGTTGGCGATATCAAGTGCTACGTGATCGATTTCACCGCACGCTGCGACAACAAGAACTCGCAATATATTGCGCTCGGTGCAAAAGTTTGGGCTGCTAAAAACTAGCTCTTTGCCACCAGGGTAATCACGCGAACCTCTGGCCGATTGAACCAACGAATCGGCGCGTAAATCGAATTGCCTAGACCCGCGCAAACGTTTAGCAACATCACTCGACCGCCGAATGACCAAGCGCTCATGCCCTTAGCGTGCTTATTCGGCAGGTCGCTGTTTGTTGTGACTGCTCCGATAAACGGAAACCGCACCTGACCGCCGTGAGTGTGACCGGCAAAGAGCATGTCGACTTCGTTTTCGGCCATCGCCTCAATAACTCGGCGATATGGAGCGTGCGTCACACCGATTGTTGCATCTGCTTTCGAGCGC
>JACCDI011199657.1_pt1 | contig 12998 bp, 10 predicted proteins | sample 7442791 | NCBI WGS metagenome assembly JACCDI01 (sample SAMN15323434, study PRJNA562643) | freshwater metagenome | isolation source: river surface water | place: USA:Blue River Watershed | collected 2017-08-15
CATTAACCCCGATGTTGAATGCCTACTTGATGAAAGGCGGCGAACAAAAGAAAACCAAGTTCTACGAATTCACCGAACCGTATTTTGTCAATCTGAACAAAGGTTATGCACAATCATTGAGTAATTTCATGAAACGAAAATGGTTGAGTTTTCCAATTGTGATAGTTTGTATTGGATTGATTGCTTTATTTTTTAATATTCTACCAAAAGAAACTGCACCATATGATGATCGAAATTTAGGAATTGTAAGTGTTACAACGCCTGAAGGCTCAACTTTTGAATATACCGATCGATTCATGCAAGAATTATCACAGTTGATTTCCGATTCGATTCCGGAAAAAAAGGTAGCATTAGTGATCACTTCACCCGGATTTCTATCATCATCTGTCAATGCAGGAAGAGTGCGTTTGGCATTGAAAAACCCAGACGAAAGAGAACGTTCCCAAAAAGAAATCGTAGATGATTTGAACAAGTGGACCAAAAAATATCCCGATGCCAAAGTGAATGTTTCAGAACAACCAACAATTTCGGTTAATCGTCGTGGTGGTTTGCCTGTTCAGTACATCATTCAAGCACCGAATTTCGAGAAATTAAGAGAAAAGATTCCGTTGTTTATGGAAGAAGCCAATAAAAACGAAACCTTCTCTAATGTTGATGTCAATTTGAAATTCAACAAACCCGAAATCAACGTAACCATCAACCGAGAAAAAGCGGAAAGTTTAGGTATTTCTGTTTTGGATGTGGCACAAACACTACAATTATCTCTAAGTGGACAACGATTTGGATATTTTATGATGAACGGCAAACAGTACCAAGTTATTGGTCAATTTGATGAAAAAGACCGTGATGCTCCTTTGGATTTGACTTCGATGTTTGTGAAAAACAATAAAGGACAATTAATCCAATTGGATAATGTAGTTGAAGTTGACGAACAAAGTAATCCACCGCAATTATTTCACAACAACCGCTACATGTCGGCCACCATTTCTGCCGGTTTAGCCGAAGGAAAAAGTATGGGCGACGCCATAGAAGCGATGGATGAAATCAAAGAAAAAGTGCTGGACGATTCCTTTACTACGGATTTGGGTGGCGAATCACGCGATTTTGTTGAAAGTAGTTCGAATACAGTTTTTGCGTTTGGTTTGGCTTTACTGTTGATTTACCTCATCTTAGCCGCACAATTTGAGAGTTTTATTGATCCATTCATCATCATTTTGACGGTTCCGATGGCGGTTGCTGGAGCTTTATTTTCGCTTTGGTTGTTTGGTCAAACGTGGAATATTTTCAGTCAAATTGGTACGGTAATGTTAATCGGACTGGTCACGAAGAACGGAATTCTAATTGTTGAATTTGCAAATCAATTGCGAGAACAAGGCAAATCCAAATACGATGCCATCATTGAAGCCTCAGAAGCGCGTTTGCGCCCGATTTTAATGACGAGTTTGGCGATTGCACTTGGAGCGTTACCAATTGCACTTTCGATTGGTTCGGCTTCGGCAAGTAGAATCGGAATGGGAGTTGTAATTGTAGGCGGAACGATATTTTCATTGGTATTGACCTTATTTGTGATTCCGGCTTTCTATTTAATGTGGTCGAGAGCCAAAAAGCACCGACCTGAATTTGATAACTTAGAAGCTTTAGAAAAATAAATACTCTATCGTAACTATGAAAAGCGAAGCTTCTTTTTTCTAAAAATTAAACCTATGTTTCTATGTGGTTAAAAAACAAAATAAATACAACACTTATTATAGTTTTACTATTCGGATTTAAATCTGAAGCCCAAGAATTACTTACCCTAGAAGATGCCATAAAAATCGCATTGGAAAACAATTACGAAATCAAAATAGCTAAAAATGATTTGAAAATTGACGAGACCAATTCGACTGCTGGAAATGCGGGAATGTTACCAACAGTTACCGCTTCCGTTGTAAATAATAATAGTATTTTAAACACAACTCAAACCCAAGCAAGCGGAGATGTTCGCACCTTAGACAATGCTCGAAATTTGAATCTAACATATGGTGTAGGTTTGGATTGGACTATTTTTGATGGAATGCGAATGTTTGCCCGACGCGAACAATTAAAAGTATTGCAACAACAAGGTGAAGCCGAATTGAAATTGGCTATTGTCACCAAAATAAGCGATGTGTACGCTACCTATTACGATTTGGTTCAACAGCAACAACAATTGAAAGCATTGGACACAGCAATCGTAATTTCAAATCAACGATTGACCACGGCTCAAAATCGATTTTCCATTGGAAAAGCATCAAAATTAGAAATGCTCAATGCCCAAGTGGACTTGAATACGGATACTAGCTCGCGCTTAAAACAACTCGAATTGTATCGAAATGCACAAATTAAACTGAATGAAATTCTGGCTCGTGACACCTCATTAAATTTTAAAGTTACCGATGAGATTGAAATTGACAACTCATTAGTATTCATTGATTTAAAATCGCTAGCCGAAAAACAGAATCCACAATTACAAGCACAAATTTTGGCTAAAAATAGCGCCGAATTACAGTTAAAACAGGTGAAAGCCGGACGTTATCCTGTGGTTCGAATTAACTCGGGTTACAACTTCACACGTTCGGAAGCTTCATTGGGATTTGTCACGCAATCTTCTGGTAGAGGTTTTGTGTACGGCATCAATGCTTCAGTTCCGATTTTTGATGGATTTAATCAAAGTCGAAACGAAAAAGTGGCGAAACTACAAGTTGACAATGCTGATTTGGTCATCAATCAGCAAAAAATAATGCTCGAATCTCAATTGGCTTCTGCTTTTCAAAGCTATCAAACCAATATGGAACTGAGCAAAGTAGAAGAGAAAAACGTTGAAATTGCCAAACAAAACTTAGACATTACATTGGCTAAATTCAAAATCGGAACCATTACTCCTATTGAATACCGAACGGCACAATTGAATTATGTAGAAGCATTGGTTCGTTTGAGTAACGCACAATTCCAGACTAAACTATATGAAATTACTCTAAAAGAATTGAGTGGAAGTTTGAAATTAGAGTAACTTTCATGTATACCAACTAAGCAAATTTTAAGATAAATTACATTCCATTTAAATTCTTTTAGTTACTTTAGTATCATCTAAATTTGCTGAATGTCAATTAAATCATTACTTCATACGCCTGCGCTCACACATGAGAAATCGCTCAAAACTTTGGTCGAAAATCGCACTATTTTTTCATTGAATAATTGCGAATTAAACCTATTTGAGACCTATCAAGAATCGGCTTTGGTTCCACTAAAATTCAATGACTTAGTTGTTACGAGCATGTTGCGCGGTAAAAAAATAATGCATTTGTTTGACGAACCCGGTTTTGATTATCTTCCCGGTGAAACGGTTGTGATTCCGTCGAATGTAGAAATGAAAATTGATTTTCCTGAAGCCTCTAACGAAAATCCTACACAATGTTTGGCGTTAGCTATTGATCAAACTAAAATTTCAGAGACATTAAATTTCTTAAACGAACGTTACCCAAAAGAAGGAAGTGATAATTATTGGCAATTGAACTATCAGAATTATTTCTTTTATAATAATGTTGACTTGGCTTCCACCATCAACAAACTCATCAAAGAGTGCATGAGTACATCGATTACCAAAGATGCTTTGGCCGATTTGACTTTGCAAGAATTGCTCATTCGAATCATTCAAACTCAAACTGTAAAATCGATTGATCAAGGTGATTTTAGCAATCAAAATAATGCGATTGCTCAAGTGATTGAATACATCCGTAAAAACCTGAAGGAAGACATTAACTTGAAGCACTTGAGTGACAAAGCGTGCATGAGCACCACTTCATTTTACAGGTTTTTCAAACGCGAATTAGGAATGAGTCCGATTGAGTTTGTATTAAGTGAAAAGATAAAACACGCTAAAAAATTACTTAAAAACCAATCAATCCAAATCAATGAAGTATGTTATTTATCGGGGTTTGAAGATGCCAATTACTTTACTCGATTGTTTAAAAAATACGAAGGCGTGACACCGAAACAATATCAATTGATGAATTTTAATAATTAATCGTTGATTTTAATTTCTTCCAAATTGACTATTTCATCTTCAGTAAAAATTCGATAATGAATCACAAACGTCTTTCCGTAAGGTGTTTCTAATGAAAAACCGCCTGCTCCTATTCCATCCGTGACATCCAAAGTGAAATGAGCGTGTTTCCAATATTCGAATAAATCTTTATCAACCCAAAACTCAAATCCGTTGATGGTTCCTATGCAAACATCGCCCATTCGGAGATAAAAACCGCCTTTTTCAAAACATTGAGGTTGCGTTCCTTCGCAACAACCGCCCGCTTGATAGAACATCAAATCACCAAATTTTTCACTCAACATTTCAATCAATGCAATTGCTTTTTCAGTTGCATCAAGTCGTTTTATTTTTTCCATAATTTAAAATTAGTAAAAAATCCACGAATTTGAATTCGCTCAATTTCGTGGATGTTTTGTTAGAGGCAAAAAAGTATCAATTAAAAGAAACCTAATTTGTTTTTGTTGTACGAAATCAGCATGTTTTTCGTCTGACGGTAATGGTCGAGCATCATTTTGTGGTTTTCTCTGCCAATTCCCGATTGTTTGTAACCTCCAAACGGAGCTCCAGCTGGATATGCATGGTATTGATTCACCCAAACGCGTCCGGCTTGAATGGCTCGTGGTACTCGATACAATTCGTGCGCATCACGCGTCCAAACTCCAGCTCCTAATCCGTACAATGTATCGTTGGCAATTTCAATGGCTTCTTCAGTGGTTTTAAAAGTGGTCACGGCCAGAACTGGCCCGAAAATTTCTTCTTGAAAAATTCTCATTTTATTGTGACCTTTAAAAAGTGTAGGTTGAATGTAGTAACCACCATCCAAATCATCGCCTAAATGATTGACATCACCACCGCACAATAATTCGGCACCTTCTTCTTTTCCTAATTTGATGTACGAAAGGATTTTATCTTTTTGAATTTGAGAAGCTTGCGCGCCCATCATAACTGAAGGATCTAATGGATGACCTACTTTTATGGCTTTAACACGTTGTACTACTCGTTCGATGAATTGATCATATATCGATTCGTGAATCAATAAACGAGAAGGACACGTACACACTTCACCTTGATTTAGGGCAAAAAGAACCGCTCCTTCGATGGCTTTATCCAAAAATTCATCGTCGGCTTCCATAACCGATGGGAAGAAAATATTAGGTGATTTTCCTCCTAATTCTAAGGTAACCGGAATAATATTTTCGGTGGCGTATTGCATTACCATTCTTCCTGTTGCGGTTGAACCTGTAAATGCAGCTTTAGCGACTTTCGGATTGGTAACCAACGTTCTTCCTAGTTCTGCACCAAAACCGTTGACAATATTTACTACTCCAGCCGGAATCAAATCTTCAATCAATTCCATCAAAACCATAATAGATATTGGTGTACTTTCGGCAGGTTTTAAAACGACGCAATTTCCTGCTGCTAATGCTGGAGCGAGTTTCCAAGTTGCCATGAGAATTGGGAAGTTCCACGGAATGATTTGTGCAATTACACCTATTGGTTCGTGAACAATTACAGAAACCGTGTCTTTGTCTAATTCGGTTATGGTTCCTTCTTCTGCTCGAATTACACTGGCAAAGTAGCGAAAATGATCAATTGCCAAAGGAATATCGGCCGCCATTGTTTCGCGAACTGCTTTACCGTTATCCAACGTTTCAACTGCAGCAATGTATTCTAAATTGGCTTCGATACGATCTGCAATTTTATTCAGGATTATGCTTCGTTCAGTTGCCGAAGTTTCGCTCCAAGTTTTGAACGCATTGTGAGCAGCATCAACAGCCATTTCTATATCCAACTTAGCCGAATGAGCTGCTTTTGCCATTGGTTTTCCATCAACAGGAGAAACTACTTCAAAATACTGACCCGTTGAAGGCGCTGTCCATTTTCCGTTGATGTAATTATCGTACTTTTCTTTTAAATCTGGTCTTTTTACTGTATTACTCATAATTATTAAATTTTAGTTCAAATCAAAAGTAGATTCAATTCCAAAAAAAGAATAGCACAAAATTGACAATTAATAGCACAAAATTGTTAAGTTGATATTTTTAAACTACATTATTTATATATATCAAAAAAATAGCTGTGATTTTTAACGATATTAACAATTGGTATTTTGGCGAATTATATTCAAAAGAAAAATTTTGAATTGAGTATATTTGCTTTCAAATTTTTAAGCTATTATGGTACAATACAACCCAAAAGACTGGATTACTTTTATATTTCGTTTTCACAAATCTGACACTTTCAGACAACTATTACCAATGATGATTTTCATCGGGTTGTACTCAGGAATTATTGGTTATTTAGAAATTGAATATTGGAAATTATCCGAAAAAAGTCATGTAAAAAACATCACCATGATGCATGGAATGTTGGGTTTTGTAATCTCCTTATTGTTGGCTTACAGAACCAATACAGCCTATGATCGTTGGTGGGAAGGACGCAAACTTTGGGGTTCGTTGGTCAATAATAGTAGAAATTTAGCCATAAAACTTTCTGCTATTTTAAAAGATGATAACGATCGTCATTTCTTCAGGAAAATCATTCCTAGCTATGCTTCTGTTTTGGCCAAACATCTACGAAATGAGGAAACCAGTAAAATGTTATTTGAAGGATTGGATTTAGAAATTGACCATCACAAACACCGTCCGAATCAAGTAGCACAAATGATTTTCCATAAAATAAATGATTTGCATCAATCGGGGAAAATTTCAGGTGACCAGCTTATTATTCTGAATACCGAATTACAATCGTTTACCGATGTTTGCGGTGCTTGTGAACGAATAAAAAATACACCTATTCCGTATTCTTACAGTGCATTCATCAAAAAGTTTATTTTCTTTTATGTAATGACATTGCCATTTGGATATGTTTTCAGTTTGGGATATTACACTATTCCAGTTGTGATTTTCATCTTCTATGTTCTAGCCAGTTTGGAACTTATTGCCGAAGAAATTGAAGATCCTTTTGGCACTGATGCCAACGATTTACCAACAGGTAAAATTGCTAGTAATATTAAAAAACATGTAGAAGAACTTCTATAGTAAATATAAGTTGTAATTCGCTTTGTAAATTCCAATCTTAATTCTATTTTTGATTTGTAGTAATATCAAATTAATTATTAATGGAACTCATCGGTAAGTATAAAAAATACATTATCATTTCAATCCTCGTTTTGATTGCTTTTTTTGTGGCTTACAAATTCATCAAAAAAGAATCCATTTTAGAGACATTTTCTTCTTCTTCAAAAGAAGACGATTACAGCTATTCTGATGGCATTACCAAAACCGACACTTTAGAAAAATATGGTTTTCATGCGGTAGAAAATTATGTAGTAAAAGAAGTTGGGGAAGTGCGTAGAACTCCCAATTTTGCTCCTTACAACACTATTCACAAGTTGCGTTTTGGTACCAAAGTATATACTAAAGAAGTGGATTCAACCAGCAACATCAAGATTGATCCTGCTCTGTTGGCGCGCGAATCCAAAAACGATTACGTTGCAATTTACGCTTCTAAACCTGTTACTTTTTCTGACATGCCAGTTGGATTTATGGCCAAAGGCGACTTTGTACGAAAATCGGAATTTAAAAATTTTAAACCCGAACCCATTAAGCCTGAAAAAATTGAATTTGATGCCGGAATTAAAGCAACTATCGACGAGAATATTCTAACCAGTAATGATGGTTTTGTTTTACCAGATGACTTTAGGCGTTATAATAAATCGGTGGTTTATGGCGATTTCAATAACGACGGACAAAGCGACTTTTCTGTGTTATTAGACAATGCTGATGGAACTCGTTCCGCAGTTTTAGTTTACTTTTTCAATGCAGAAAAAAATGTTTACGACTTAATGTTGAAAAAAGCTTATGATGGATTGCTGAGTATAAAAAGTATTAAAAAAGGAATCTCAATTGTAGTTAATTCGGAAAATACTACCTTTCCTTTGGATGGAGTTTTGATTACGAATACATCCAATTCAGGATATTTTCATGTATTCAATCCCGATAATAAATCATTTATGATTTTACCTCATTAAATTAATTTACTACCCAATATTAAATTTTTAAGCCCATGTCAGAAACTACAGAAGTAATCGAAAAAAACTGTCCGAATTGTAATACCATCATTGTTGATAATTTTTGCACCAATTGTGGTCAAAAAAAATACAAACGAATTGACCGCAAATATGTGATTGACGAACTTCAGTATACTTTACTTCATACCAATAAAGGTCTCTTTTATTCCATCAAAAAAATACTTCAAAACCCAGGTAAGACCGCACGTGAATTTATTGAAGGCAATCGAGTAAATCATTACAAACCGGTTTTACTTGTTTTTATTCTTAGTGGTATTTCAGCTTTTATTTCTTATAAAGTTCTAGGTTTTGCCGAAGTAATGAAAACTTACTATCGTCAGCAAAAATTAGACGAGCAAGCTTCCAACGAAATACTTGCTTTCTTATCAAGCTACAACTCGATTTTAATGTTGTTGTTGGTTCCACTCTTCGCTATTACTACATATATATCTTTTAGAAAATGGGGACAAAATTACTACGAACACATTGTAATGAATTGCTATATTGTTTCCTATTACACCTTGGTTTCAATGCTAGTAACTTACCCGTTTTTTTATTTTTTAAAAGATAATCCTAACTCCTTTTTCTTAATTTCTCAAATCTCAGTACTTTTTTTCCCAATAATTCTATTTTGGTTTTTTAAAGGATTTTATTCCAATTACCCTAATAAAAGTATTATTCTGAGAACTTTATCCGTAATTGGATTAACTATTTTAGGGTATTTTGTTCTGATGATTGTTGTTGGTATTGGTTTTGCTGTCTATGCGATAGTTCAAGGACCAGAAGCACTCAAACAATTTGTTCCTCAAAAATAAAAGGTTATCAAAAAACACAGCATTTAATCCTATTAGGTTTGTAAAACTTTATTAGTTTAAAAAACAACTCCAAAATCCATACACTATAATAGAAACACTACGGGTTTCAATTGTAGTTTATCGAATTATCATTATCTTTGCACTCTCAAAAAAACAATTATTATGCGCATTTCATACAACTGGTTAAAACAATTTTTAAAAATCGAATTACCTTCTGAAGAAACTTCAGCTATGCTTACCGATCTAGGTTTGGAAGTAGAAATAGTAGAACCTTTTCAATCAGTTAAAGGTGGATTACTCGGAATTGTTGTTGGTGAAGTAATTACGTGCGAAAAACATCCTGATGCTGATCGTTTGAAAGTAACAACGGTTAATTTAGGCGATGGAACTCCAGTGCAAATTGTGTGTGGTGCACCGAATGTGGCTGTGGGACAAAAAGTTCCCGTTGCTACTATCGGAACTAAATTGTACGATAAAGACGGAAATGAATTTGAAATAAAAAAAGGTAAAATTCGCGGTCAAGAAAGCCACGGAATGATTTGTGCCGAAGACGAACTAGGTTTGGGTGACAATCACGATGGAATTATGGTTTTGGATAAAAAAATCAAACCCGGAACCACTCTAGCCGAAGTACTAAAAATTGAAAACGACGAAGTATTCGAAATTGGTCTTACTCCAAACCGTGCCGATGCCATGTCGCATTATGGTGTAGCACGTGATTTAAGAGCGAGTTTGCTTTTGAAAAATAAAAACCTTGAGTTGATTACACCATCAGTTTCCGCTTTTAGAGTCGATAAAAGAACATTAAAAATTGATGTGGATGTAGTGGATTCTAAATTGGCACCACGTTATTGTGGCGTAACTATTTCTGGGGTAAAAGTAAAACCATCACCCGATTGGTTGCAAAACCGTTTAAAATCAATCGGATTGACTCCGAAAAACAATATAGTAGACGTTACCAATTATATTTTGCATGCCTTTGGTCAACCTTTACACGCTTTTGACGCTTCCAAAATCAACGGAAAAGTTGTTGTAAAAACCGTTGCTGCTGGAACCAAGTTTGTGACTTTGGATGATGTAGAACGTACGTTACACGAAGAAGATTTAATGATTTGCGACGAAAACGGTCCAATGTGTATAGCGGGTGTTTTTGGTGGAAAAAATTCGGGTGTGACTGATTCAACTACATCCATTTTTTTGGAAAGCGCATATTTCAATCCTATTAGTGTTAGAAAAACGGCCAAACGTCATGGTTTGAGCACGGATGCTTCTTTCCGTTTTGAAAGAGGAATCGATGTCAACCTTACCGATTATTGTTTAAAAAAGGCTGCTATGTTGATTCAAGAAGTAGCTGGTGGTGAAATCACTTCAGATCCCATTGATTTTTATCCAAAGAAAATAGAAGACTTTACGGTGTTTTTGAATTTTGATAAAGCCCGAAAAATCATTGGTCAAGAATTGCCAAAAGAAACCATCAAAAAAATATTAGCGTCATTAGACATCAAAGTAAATAGTGTCACAGATGCCGGATTGGGATTAATCATTCCGTCGTACCGAGTTGATGTTCAAAGAGAAATCGACGTGATCGAAGAAATTCTTCGTGTGTATGGTTACAACAACATTGAGTTTTCTAAAAAATTAAATGCAACTGTTGCCAATTCACCTCGAAACGAAGATTACAAAATTCAGAACATCGTAGCCAGTCAGTTGAATTCAAATGGTTTCCACGAAATGATGGCGAACTCTTTGACCACTCCAGAATACATTAAATTATCTGCGATGTTGAAAGAAGATTACAACGTCAACATCTTGAATCCGTTGAGCAATGATTTATCCGTGATGCGTCAATCGCTTTTATTTTCTGGATTGGAAGCTATTTCGTACAATATCAATCGCAAAAATTCGGATTTAAAATTGTTTGAATTTGGTAAATCCTACCACAAATTACTATCGGGAAATACCGAGAAAAAGCATTTGACCTTATTCCTTTCTGGAAATCGAAAAGGAGAATCGTGGACAAATCCAGTAAAACCGACTGACTTCTTTTTATTCAAGGGTTACATCAATGCTATTTTGACTCGTCTCGGATTGACAAAAACAGTCACTAAACCTGTTGAATCGGATGTATTTGCCGAAGGAATTGCAATTGCATCTGGTAATGATACTTTGGTTGAATTTGGAATCATCAAAAAATCAATCTTAAAAGAATTTGACATTAAACAAGAAGTTTTGTTTGCTGATTTCAATTGGGATTTGGTGTTGAAGTTGATTTCACTAAAAATTAAATTCCAAGACATCCCAAAATACCCAGAAGTGCGAAGAGATTTGGCTTTATTAGTTGATGAAACTGTAAGTTTTGAATCGATTTACACCATCGCCAATCAAACTGAAAAATCATTGCTAAAAGAGGTAAATTTATTCGATGTATATCAAGGTAAAAATCTACCCGAAGGTAAAAAATCGTACGCGGTAAGTTTTGTCATTCAAGATGCTTCGAAAACATTGACCGATGCTCAAATTGATAAAACCATTGGCAAAATCAAACAAAATTTAGAAACTGAATTGGGCGCAAGCTTACGTTAAATAGAACAATTTGAATACAGCAATCACAGATAAAACCTATAAAAAACTAGTCATTCAAGTTTCATTGAATGGCTTTAGTTTTTGTATAGTCGACACTTTGTCTGAAAAACCGATTGCTTTAAAAAACATTCACTTTGATGCCTTTCAACGTAGCGCTAATATCAACGATTTGTACTCTTTGGTTTTCAATGAAAATCCTGAATTACTCAATAAGTACGATGAAATCTCAGTCATTCACAGTAACAATCTATCCACGTTTGTTCCTACAGCACTTTTTGATGCAGATTATTTAGGAAGCTATTTACAGTACAACACCAAAGTATTTGATACCGATTTTTTTACGTTTGATAAAGTGGGAAGTTACGACATGAACAATGTGTACATTCCGTACGTTAACATGAACAACTTCTTTATTGATAAATTTGGTTCGTTTGATTACAAACACGCCAATACGATTTTGGTTTCAAAATTGTTGGATATTTCCAAAAATAATGATGAACGCAAGATGTTTGTGCACAAAAGTGAAAGTCATTTTGAAATAATTGTCATTCAAAATCAAAAATTAGTATTCTTCAACTCGTTCGATTATAAAACACCCGAAGATTTCATCTATTACATTCTTTTTACAGCCGAGCAATTGCAATTGAATCCTGAGAATTTCAAACTAGAAATCATTGGTGATTGTACTTCAGAAGACGACTATTTTGCTATAGCCTACAAATACATTCGCAACGTTGAATTATTTGATGTGTCATCGATACAGTATCCATTTTCAGACAGAGAAAAACGCGAACACTTTATACTTTTACACTCGTGAGAATCATATCAGGCAAATACAAAGGTCGACGCATCAATCCGCCACGAAATTTACCAGTTCGACCCACAACCGATATGAGTAAAGAAGCCTTGTTCAATGTACTGAACAATCACTTTAATTTTTCTGAACTAAAAATACTCGATTTATTTTCGGGCACAGGAAACATCAGCTACGAATTTGCTTCGCGCGGAGCAACACCCATTGTTTGTGTCGATGGCGATTTTGGTTGCATCAAATTCATCAAACAAACAGCAGCCGAATTTGATTTTGATATCACCGCAATCAAAAGTGACGTATTTTCATTTTTAGAAAAACACAAAGCTTCGTACGATATTATTTTTGCCGATCCTCCTTATGGAATGGAACAAAAAGAGTTCGAAAAACTGATAGTGAAGGTTTTTGAAAACGAACTATTAGACGAAGAAGGAATGCTGATTGTAGAACATTCAAAACACACCCAACTCAATCATTTAAATCATTTTTCTTTCGATAGAAATTATGGGGGTTCGGTTTTTTCGTTTTTTGAAATGGAAAGTGAAGAGGAAGTGGATGATGAGATTGATTAATAGCAAATCTTTTAAGACTGTAGGACTGTAGGACTGTAAGACTGTAGGACTGTAAGACTGTAGGACTGTAAGACTGTAGGAC
>JACCDI010047965.1_pt1 | contig 12994 bp, 8 predicted proteins | sample 7442791 | NCBI WGS metagenome assembly JACCDI01 (sample SAMN15323434, study PRJNA562643) | freshwater metagenome | isolation source: river surface water | place: USA:Blue River Watershed | collected 2017-08-15
AAACGCTTAGTCCATCTTGTAGGGTGTTGAAATTGGCAGACAAGCCCTCCTGTCTCGGGGGTGGGGATGCCGGTCATTAGATCGGAACGGGATAAAGCGTGTTTCAAAAGTTCATGCCTAACTGCCGCGTGGAGGTTCGAATCCTTCCCCTACAGCATTGAAAAAAGCAGCCATTCGGCTGCTTTTTTCGTATAAGGGATTAAGTTGGTATATTTCACTGTTATTACTTTTCTATGGTACCCAAGTCAGCTGCTCAGGAAAAACCCAAAAGGTCTGCCTCCAGAAAAAAATGGCTTAGGATTGGCGGAGCAATTTTGCTTTCGTTACTTACCCTAGAATTTGCTGTTTACTTTGGTTCCAATATACTTTTAGGGAGTCTACTTCGTAGGAAACTCAATGATTCATTCAACGGGGTCTATGATTTAGATTTTAACCGGGTACACCTTTCCTTAATTCGGCGTGGGATTTTTTTGGAGGGTACTGTTTTGAGGCCCTTGCATCCCGAAAGGGCAAGAGCAGATCAGGATTTATTTGAATTTACACTAGACGAACTCGCCTTTACTGGTCTTTGGTTTAATTTTTTTGATCAAAAACTTTCGTTTCGAAAGATTGCCTTAGACAATCCGAACATCCGATTGCTGCAGCCACTTTCCAGTACAAAGCCAGCGGATAGTTCCCGCTCCCCCGTATTTCTCTTAGAAAACGAAATCAAACGAAGTGTTCGCGAACTAGGCCTGTCTTCCATACAGGTGAAGGCGATAGAAATTAATCACGCCAACTTATTCTTTTTAAATTTTCTAAGCCAACAGGAGCTGCTCACCAAAAATGCATCGCTAAAGCTGCTGGACCTGGATTGGACTCCAAATGAAGTCTGGGAAAGGCCATTCAATGCACGGGGATTTGAAATGGAATTGGCCGAGGTGACGTTCCCACTGCCAGATGGCGTGCATAGCCTCAAATCAGCTAAAGTCAAGATCTCTTCCTTGGAAAAAACAATGGATCTCAACCAGTTTTCGTTGTCATCGGATCTTTCCAAGCCGAGCAAAAACTACTATTCCTTGGCGCTCGAAGAAGTGCACATCGGCAACGTCGATTGGAACAAGGCTTTTCGAACGGGGCGACTCGACATCGAAGAGCTGGTCTTGAATGCTCCCCAAATCGAGGTCATCCAATCCAGTAGTCCCTTAGGCAGCAGCACCCCGAGCGGAGACTTGAATGACTTTATCCGGGGTAAGTTAGAGACCATCTCGATTAAAGAATTCTCCATCAACGGAGGCTCTTTTTTGAGAAAAGAAAAAGAGGATTCTTTGAGAAACCGCATCGAACTCGAGCAGCTCGATTTTAAAATGCTTGGTTTTCACCTTGGAGAAGGGGCCAGAAAGACTCCCAATGCCTTCTTTTATGGCACTGACGCTTCCATGAAGATTAAAAAGGGGAAAGTCTACCTAGGAGATGGCGTTCACGTGCTGGCCGGCGAAGCAATTGAGGTGTCCACCTTCAAGGAAATGCTGTCCGTCTCAAACCTACATCTTTCTCCAAGAGAAGGAGCAGGTTTGGGTACCCGAAGCACGCCTATTTTCGATTTGGAACTTGCTCAGCTCTCGCTCGAGAGGGCAGACTTGAAACGCTTGTACCAAACGGGAGAATTGGAGGTTGGAAAGGTTTTGCTCACGCGACCAAAAATGGAAATCCTCCAACCAGCATCTCGCAAGGAACAATTGCCTGACCACGCGCTTACGGCTCTTTTCGCTGGGCTCTTTGAAAAAGTGGAGATAGCAGATTTGCAACTCGAAGAGGGGACGGTGGAATTTAAGTTGGAGTCTGGGCAGCAAAGCAAGGACATCGGAGTAGATCGGTTTAGCTTGGGGCTCCAACACCTTGTTTTTCTGCCAGACAGGAGTTTGGCTATTCAGGACCAAGTCCAGGTGGGAGAACTGCAGCTGACCCTGTATGATTACCGATTAAACTTACGGGACAAACTCCATACTTTTCTTGCCGAAAAACTCACACTTGATTCGAGAAGGGAGCTACTCGAAATAAGAAACTTGCACATTCAGCCAGCGGATCCATCTCAAATTCGGAGCCAGCTCCAGGTCCTAGATAAACGAGCTGCCGTAGATTTTACCATTCCCATGCTCCGCGCAGAGGGAATTGATCTAATGTCAGCAGTTTACCAACAGGAGCTGATGATCCATCACCTGCAGCTCGATGCGCCCCAATTCAAGATTACTACCTATCGTCCTAAGGAGAGAAAGGGATCGGAGGATGTGCTAGGCTCCGTGGAAGACTTGAAGGAGTTACTGTTGGGCTACTTTACCAAAATACAGGTAGATTCTGTGAATATAGATGCTGCAAAACTCAGCTATGAAAATAAGGCAACTGACGCGGTCACTTCTTTTGAGGAGGATAGACTCTCTTTCTCGTTAACGAACTTTTCGCTCAGTGACAAGGATAGCTTGCCCCAAGAGAGGTCCCTATTTTCCGATGAGGTCAAGTTGACATTTACTTCCTACTCCTTTAGCCTCGCGGGTGGCAGGTATCTCGTCGAAACGGATTTCTTGCACTACAATTCCCGTACCCGTACCCTAGATTTTGAAAACCTAAGCCTTCTTCCTGGAAAGGTGGGAGACAAGCGGATCGCTTTAGGACTCAGTCTCCCAAAAGTAGCCTTGAAGGGGGTGAATATTGAAGAGTTTGTTTTTGACAACGTTCTCAATCTAGAAAAACTGGAAATCAATGGGGGAGACGTGGCATTAGACATTGATAGGCAGGTGACCCCTGTCGATAAAAAAACAATCAATAGACGGAAAAAAGCGGTACAGAAAGCCATTGAAGAGGTGTATGTGGACACCATTGCAGCTACCAATGCCACCCTGCAACTCAACTACCAAAGCCAAAATCAGATCAAGCAAGCGGTTAAAACCGGCTTTGCCTTTAACCTCACGCAATTCAATTTGGATAGTCTACTGGCGAATTCCCAGGACTATGCCAACATGTACCTGAGCGCCAACCTGGGCTTGAACGACTTTACTTTTGCGCTACCCGATAGCGTGCATACGATAAAATTTTCCTCAGTAGCTTTTGGTGATCAAAAGGAGGAGGTGGTCTTTTCGGGTCTGAGTATCCTTCCAAACGACCTTGTGGGTAATCCGGGTAGTCCTGTGGTAAAAGGAACTGTGGAGCAGGTGATACTTGAAAAAAACACCTTGCTAGACCTGTTGCTCTCCAAAAAACTGGATTTAAAACAAGTTCGCTTGGTTAGACCGAATCTGGCCATCTACCTAGATAGCCTTCCTACTACCCCTAGTTTCCGTAAGCCATCAGCCGAAAAGAAAGAAAATCCCCTGATTCAATCCATCCTATTGAACGAACTTAGCATGGAAAATGGGAAGCTTGACTTGTACCAAAAAGGGGGGAGAGCCCTTCCCAATGGCCACTTCCCAAGGGTAGATTTTAGGTTGTCCCAGCTTGGAATAGACCTGCTTGACCTCAAGGAATTGCCCAGCTGGAAGGAACTACTTTCCAAGAATATGTCCTTCAGTCTGGGAGACTACGAAACCTATACTCAGGACAGTAGTTACAAAATCAACCTAGAGAAAGTGCAGTTTGCGGAGCAAAACCTCTCCTTGGAAGGGATTTATTACCGTCCCACATCCGGAAGCGATGCGTATTTGAGCAGTTTACTTTTCCAAAAGGAGGCCATCACCGCACGAATTAATCAAGTACGGCTGGAGGGGATTGATCCCCTACGTCTCGCGGATTCTGAGTTCCTCAAGGCCAAAGCATTGGTGGTGAAAGGTGCAAACCTTGAGCTGGTTCGAGACAAACGAAAACCATTGGATTCACTTGCCTACAAGGCTATGCCCCAATACCTGCTAGCGCATGCCAAGATCAATGCTGACCTAGATACGGTGCAAGTAAGGAATAGCCAGGTAGCTTATGTGGAATTTGGTGAAAAGTCAACTCAATCCGGACGAATCACTTTCGATCACCTGAACGGGAATATAGGCCCCATTTTCTTGAGAAAGACAGGGATAACTTACCCGGTTTCTCAAATCAAGTTTGGTATGGCAGCACAGGTAGGGGATAGTAGCAAGCTTGGGGTGATGGGAACTATGTTTTTCGAGAAAAATTATCCAATGAAGGTTTACGTGACGGCAGAGAAATTTGCCTTTTCTGAAATGTCGGATTTGGTGTCGAAGACGGTTTTTGTCCGGCCTATTTCGGGGGAAATTACTTATGGAAATTGGAATTTTGAGGTCAATGAGCAGGAGGCTTTTGGTAGCATGACCTTGGGCTACCGAGACTTCAAGTTAGAATTTTTGGATAGTCTTTCACTTGACCGAGGCAGGGGCAAATTGAGGATATATAGTTTTGTAGCTAATTTCTTAGGAAAAAATTCGAATCCAAGATCTGCCAAAGGAAGGCCTGTGGTTCGGGAAATTTACATGCAGCGAGATACACGCAAGTCCGTGATCAATGCCTGGTGGAAGGCCACTTTTTCGGGACTTAAAGGAACCCTTGGTTTTGGAAGGGCCAAGATGCCAGCCCACCTGCGAAAGAAACTAGCGGAACAAAAGTAGCCTAGGCCAATTGACTAAATAGGCCAAGTACCAAAAAAAGCAGCTGTCCCTGGGTAGAGACAGCTGCTTCTTGTTTAAAATGCGTGCCTGGATTCAGGCTGATGTTTTTTATCCATTCATGCTGATCAAGAACTCGGCATTGTCCCGAGTACCTTTCATTCGCTGAAGTAGGAACTCCATGGATTCTTGTGAGGTCATATCGCTCATCAATTTTCTCAAAATCCAGACGCGCTGCATTTCTTCCTTATCCATCAAGAGGTCTTCTCTACGTGTTCCAGAGCTGAGGACGTCAATTGCAGGATAGATTCTTCGGTTGGCCAACTTGCGATCAAGTGCCAGTTCCATGTTGCCTGTACCCTTGAATTCTTCAAAGATTACTTCGTCCATTTTTGAACCAGTTTCTACCAAGGCCGTAGCGATGATGGTTAACGAACCACCATTTTCCACATTACGAGCTGCACCAAAGAAGCGCTTCGGTTTGTGTAGTGCATTTGCATCTACCCCACCAGAAAGAATTTTACCTGAGCTAGGAACTACGGTGTTGTGTGCTCGCGCAAGTCGGGTGATGGAATCCAAGAGGATGACCACATCATGCCCTACTTCCACCATTCGTTTTGCTTTCTCAAGAACAATATTGGCCACTTTTACGTGGCGTTCGGCTTGCTCGTCAAAGGTAGAAGAGATTACTTCTGCATTCACGGATCGAGCCATATCGGTCACTTCCTCTGGACGTTCATCGATCAATAAGATCATGAGGTGCACTTCGGGGTGATTTTGAGTAATGGCGTTTGCGATTTGCTGCAAGAGTACGGTCTTACCCGTCTTAGGCTGTGCTACAATCATCCCGCGCTGACCTTTTCCAATTGGAGCAAATAAGTCTAGGATTCGGGTAGAATAGCCATCCGCTTTTGTAGATAAGTTTAAGCGCTCCTCAGGAAAGAGTGGAGTAAGGTATTCAAAAGGAACTCGGTCTCTGATTTCGTCTGTAGTTTTGCCATTCACCGTGTTGATTTTGAGGAGAGCAAAGTATTTTTCTCCTTCTTTCGGTGGACGAATCGTGCCTTTAATATGGTCTCCCGTCTTCAAACCAAAGTGCTTGATTTGACTTGGGGAAACGTAAATATCGTCTGGAGAAGCAAGGTAGTTGTAGTCTAGCGAGCGCAAGAATGCGTAGCCATCTTGAACGATTTCCAATACTCCTTCATTTTCGATAACCCCATCAAACTCTCGAGGGCTGATAAATGGTTTTTTACGGGCATTGCCTGGAAGCGTTTCTGCTGCAGGAATGTGTGCTTCCTCTGGAGATCTAAAGTTTTTTCGTCTGGGTAGTTCTGCCTCTGCTCGGTAGGAATTCCCTTCCTCTTGAATAGTAGCAGGGGTTCCTTCTGCATTTCCCTCTTGTACCAGAGCTGATGGATCTTCATCAAATACACGCTTGCGAGGCTTAAATGATTTCGGTTCCTCACTAGATTCAGCCTGAGGAGCTCTTCGTTCCGGTCTAGGGGTAAATTCTTTAGCAGGCTTTACAAAAGGCTTGGGAGCTCTTTCCTCTCTCGGGGCAGTTTGCGTTTCCTCTGAAGTAGTGGGAGTGGTAACCTCTGGGATTTCAGTGACGTTTTGTCTTCTGAATTTGGGCTTGAATTCTGTAGGTTCTTCGGTAGTGGTTCTAGCAGCGGTAAGTGCAGGAGAGTCGGTTTTCTCTTCCACAGCAGCTCCGGATTCTACGACTGAAGGTTTTTTCTTGGGGAGTGCTTGTTCTGGGATGATGGCTTGTTGGTCAAGAATCGCATACACCAGTTCGTCTTTTTTCAAAGTTTTGGAATTTTTCACTCCAAGTTCCTCAGCAATCTCCTTTAATTCAGATAAAAGTCTGATTCTGAGTTCTTCTATGTTGTACATAAAGAGGGGATGAAATAATTAGGATCGGTAAAATGTAGTTTTGGGAAGGTGAATAATTTTCTGAGCGAAAAAGGTCTGCAGGAAAAGTTCAAGCCAAAGTGGGCCGAATGCTTTATTCACGTTATGATTACAATATTACTTGTTGAAGTTGGATTAAACAAATTTTTCTTTTCTTCCTTTTTTCTAGCACTTGGGTCGCAATCAGCCGATTAACTGCCGAATAATCGGAAGTGATTTGAGCGGATTGGGTTGGGCAAGGTGATGGCCATGAAACTCCACCAAGTGATCCAAAAGTTTTCTCCGCAGAGGTAGGGATAAGGTGGATGTAGGATGAAATCCCTGTTCGAGTAAATCCTTCAGATAGGGGAGTACTAGGCTAATTTCTTCTGTATTGAAGGGGTGGTGCATGCTTTCTGCTAGGAACCCTTCGGCTTGCTCGGGGGCGAATCCTAAGTGCTTGGCATTTTCAAGCAGAAATACGAGTGGAAAATGTGCCAAATTGGTAGCTGGATTGTCTAAGGTGGAAATGCTTTCAGATAGAAAATCAAAGAGGTCCTCATTTTGGTAGCCTTCAAGAATACTTCTGCTGATCACTTCAGTTCCAAAAAGCGCCAGGCTTGTACGGGGCATGTCAAAAGGGATAAGCCGTTGTGGGGTATTGATTTTTGCTTCGGAAATACGCTGCAATCCGGTGTTTTCCTTGTCGTAAACGACTAGGTCAAGTTGGGTGAGGGGTTGGTAGAGGGCAATTTTACTCCCTTTTCCAAGGCTTCTTACCCCATTGACGAGGTAAGCTTTCAGGCCGAGGTCTCGGGTAAAAATGCGGACAATGATGCTTGTGTCCTTGTATTTGATATGGCTTAATACGATCCCTCTCGTTTTTTTAAGCATTTCTCTTTTCCGTTAACTCTGGTCTTCGTGGAAGCACTTTCTGCATCGGGCTTCGTAGCTGTCTTTTTCACCGAGCATAACTTTTTCCTTGCCTGCGGAAAGTCGGTAGGAGAAGGCGGCCAAATCCCCGCATTTCATGCAAATGGCATGTACTTTGGTTACATATTCGGCAATGGCCATCAGTTCGGGCATGGGGTCGAAGGGCTTTCCTTCAAAGTCCATGTCCAAGCCCGCTAAGATTACGCGTTTTCCTTGGTTGGCTAGTAGCTGCACCACTCGAACAATCTCCCCATCAAAAAACTGGGCCTCATCAATTCCCACGACATCGCAGGTTCCGCTGAGCAAAAGTATGTCGCCCGCAAAACTGACTGGTGTAGAACGGATACTTGTTTCGTTGTGGGACACCACATGGGTATCGTGGTACCGGGTATCCACCGTAGGCTTGAAGATTTCTACTTGTTGTTTGGCAAGGCGTGCACGTGTCAAGCGCCTAATTAACTCTTCTGTTTTTCCAGAAAACATGGATCCACAGATGACTTCAATCTGACCTTTCTGTTCGGCATGCTTTCTACTGATGGGTGAGGGTTCAATAAACATACTTATTCGGTGTAGGTCAAATGGGGGAATTTACTGGATTCAGGGATTCGTATGGTCAATTCACCCTGAAGGAGATGCGTTTGACAAGCCAAGCGCTCATCTGGAAGTAGTCTCTTTAAGGCTCTAAATTGGAGTTCTTGCGGTGTTTCTGGGCTTAAATTATCTTGGCCTGCTAAGATATGCATTTTGCAGGTGGTACATCTTCCTTTTTTACCGCAAGCATGCATCCAATCTATTCCATTTTCATGAATTAATTCGATAACTTTACGTTCCGTGGTTTCTGTTTCAATAGATCGGTTTCCGAGATTTTGAATACGTATTCGGACCATGCTTTTGTTTGTTTTGAAAACAATATCCTTCTATGACCGCTCAAATTAACGGCAATTATTTAGAAAAATATGCCACCTCCTATGCAGAATTGGTTTGTGATCAATTTTTCAGTTCTAGACAATTTATTACTGGACAGGAAATCATTCAATTAACACCAAGTTCTCAGGTCAATTTTTTCATCATCAAGCGATTATTTGAGTTATGGCAAGATGAATTGGGCAAATTGAAGGCAAGCCCCTATTTTGATTACCGAGATATTGCGGTACATGAAGCGCTTACGCAGTTTATGAATGTGCTTTCTAGACGGATCAAGGTGGAGCGACGACATCTAGAAGGCATGCTTCAGGACGCGGTGCAAGATGCCATTCGTGTTGCGACAAACCCTGTTTTATTCTATCAACAAGAGGTAGAGAAAGCGCCCGCTGGAAAAATCAATGAGTACCTGAAAGAAAACAAGAAGTACTTCAAATGGAATGAAAGATTAGTAACCTCCTTAATTGATAAGGCAGGGATTGTTCAAGATTTGGGAACTTACCAGCAGGCGATTTCTGCTAATTTTCAGACGGTAGGAGCAAGTTTAGATTCTCCGAAAGAATTATTAACCTCGATTAGTGCGACGCTCTTGTTTGATTTGGACCTATACCTAGGAAATGTCGTAGCAGACCTTCCTGAAATTGAAGAGGAGGAGGAAATTTTTGAAGCGTCAGAAAGCGAAACGGTCGTTGAGTCAAATGAAGACTTTTATGAAGAGCCGGTAGCTGAATTCGACGAACAAGAAGAATTCGTGGAAGAGGAGGTTTTTACTCCTCAAACTGAGAAGGTAATAGCGCCCGTTTTCAAACCTGTTCCCTCAGGGCAAGGGTTAGATGCGGCTCGTTTGAAGGCATTATTTGCTACGGAAACCTACAAGGGCATGAAGGGGATTTTGGGAGAGTTGGCAGAAAGCCTTGCCTTGAATCAGCGCTTTATGTTTACCAGAGAATTATTTGATGGAAATGCAGATTTGCTTCGTCATGCACTAAAATCGGTGGACGAGCTCAATACTTTTGAAGAAGCAGTAGACTTAATCAATGCGCGATTCGTGTTTGAACTGGGCTGGGATATTGAGTCTGAAGAAGTTCGGGAGTTTATGCAGCAGGTCTACCGCAAATTCGTTCGCTAGTCACCTCCGAGGTATGATAAAGGGCGGCAAGGAATTTCCTTACCGCCCTTTTTTTTTGTAATGGGAAAAAGATGTTCGATGGTTTTACTTGTATCCCAAGGGAACCCCTTGTGAGGTTCAATTCCATGAGCTGTGGTCATGTGGATAGTACACTGTGGTCGATTATCCGTAATCTTAACTGATTCTACCCAATTGCGTTGCTCTTGAAGAGTCAAGTTTGATGAAGATAAATAGTAAGACGGTAAAGGACCAAAGCGAAGAACCCCCATAACTAAAAAATGGTAGTGGAATACCGACTACGGGGAAGAGTCCGATCGTCATCGCAATGTTGACCATAAAGTGGAAGAGCAAGATGGAAATTACTCCATAACCATATATTCTAGAGAACCGTGTTTTTTGTCGTTCAGCCATGATCACCAAGCGGTAGAGTAATCCCGCAAAAAGGCTGATTACTACAAAACTCCCGAACCAGCCAAATTCCTCTCCAAGGGTACAGAAGATAAAGTCAGTGTCTTGTTCCGGTACAAAGTCAAACTTGGTTTGGGTTCCTTCTAGGTATCCTTTTCCAAACAATCCACCTGAGCCGATGGCAATTTTGGATTGGGTGACATTCCAACCTACCCCTAGCGGATCAATATCTGGATTGAAGAGTACCATGATTCGGTTTTGTTGGTGAGGAGGGAGTTTCGATACCACAAAATCGATGGAATAGATGTAGACAATGAGTCCGATACCAATCAGGGAGAAAGCTAGAATTCGTTGCCAGGATTTTTTTCCGAGATAAATTAATCCCCCAATTACCAAGACAATAATGGCGGCAAGGTAGAGGTTGTTATCTACGCCCAAAGCAAGTAGGGTAATGCTCACTGCTCCGAGGCCCAATACGTAATACCATTGCGGAAGGCCTTCCCGGTAAAACATGATGAGCAAGGAAAAGTACACCATGGCAGTTCCGGTATCAGGCTGTAGCAGAATGAGTGCTACCGGAACCAATAGGACCCCGAATGCGATGAATTGGTAATTGCGTTTGGTTAGGTCAAAGGTGGGTCGCTCCATGACCTTGGCTAAGGCCAAGGCGGTGGCAAATTTTGCAAATTCACCCGGTTGAATTCGGAATTCCCCTACCCCAATCGATAGGATTTGTCCATTGACTTCCTTTCCAAAAATGGGGGTCACCAGAAGTATTCCCAGAAAAATGAGGTAGATGACCAGCGATAAATTCTCAAAAAAGCGGTAATCAGCCACCATAATCAAGGTAATCAGTCCAATCGCTGTACCTATCCACATCAATTGCTTTCCTGAACTAATGGATAAATCAAAAATGCTTTTTTCTACTTGGCTATCGTAGACAACGGCGTAGATATTAAACCAGCCAATCATCACCAAAGCAAAATAGATGGATACTGCTATCCAGTCGACTCGATTGATCTGAACTTCTGATTCCTTCATTTAATTCATAAAATTACCTGCAATCACGTACTCTTGGAGTTCAGGCCGTGAAATAGTTCGTCTGATATATTTTTCAATCATTAAGGAGGCCGTACTGGCGGCTGCTCTACCTCCCCAACCTGCATTTTCTACGTAGACTGCGATGGCTATTTTTGGATTCTCTTTAGGTGCAAATGCAATAAACACCGAGTGGTCTTCCCCATGGGGATTTTGTGCCGTACCTGTTTTTCCAGCAATCACCAAGTCCTTCATTACGGCTCGATTGGCAGTTCCATAAAGTGCTTCCACCATCGCGTCTTGGATCAAGTCAAAATGGCGCGCATCCACGCCTACGGAATGCTTTTCTTGGAATTTAGCAGGGATTTTTTTTGGATTTCCATTAATGGCCTTTACCAAATGAGGCGTGTAATAGTAGCCTTTATTTGCAAAAATTGCCGCTAGGTTAGCCATCTGAAGTGGAGTTACTTGCATTTCTCCTTGACCAATTGATAGCGAATAGATCGTTGAGTATTTCCAATGTCCTGCACCATAAATCCGATCATAGAGTTTGCTGGATGGGATGTCCCCGCCTTTTTCGCCGCTCATGTCCATGCCAAGTGGACTACCCAGTCCAAATTTTAATACCTTTTCTCTCCAGGCATTTAACCCAATTTCAGTGTCCTTAAAGGTGTTGGAAGAAACCTCCCGATTGATAATTTGACGAAAAGCCTGGTGGTAGTAAGGGTTGCATGAATTTCGAATGGCACCAAACAAGTTGACTGGATTGGGGTGGTTGTGACAAGCCACCAAAGATCGATTACAAGCAAAGGTGGAATTTGGAGTAAGTACTCCTTCTTGAAGTCCAATTAAGCTTTGTACAATCTTAAAAATGGAACCAGGAGGATAGGTAGCCATGATAGGCCTATTAAAAAGGGGTTTTGCATTATCCCGATTCAATTTTTTATAGGTTTTGCCAAACTCAGCTCCTGTCAATTGGTTTGGGTCATAAAAAGGAGCGGAAATCATGGCTAGAATCTCTCCAGTTTTGGGTTCAATAGCCACCACCGAACCAGTCTTTCCATTCATGAGGAGCTCACCATAGCGCTGAAGGTCTAGGTCAATGGTGGAGGTAAGGTTTTGGCCAGCTACAGAAATGGTGTCGTATTCCCCTTCCTTGAAGGGACCCTTGTCCACCCCTCGCACATTCACCATTTTGTACTTTACCCCCTTTTTTCCACGCAACTCATTTTCATAGTATTTCTCTAAGCCGCTTAGTCCAATGTAATCCCCCTGGGAGTAGTAGCCTACTGTATCTTTTTCCAATTGCGAGGAGCTAATTTCTCCAATATACCCAAGTGCATGGGCTGCCGTAGGAGTCGGGTAGGATCTTACGCTACGAGTCAAAATAAACAATCCAGGGTAGTCCACTAAAAAATCTTGAATACGGGCAAAATCGGTGGTGGACAGTTGTTTGATTAATGGAGAAGGCTTGACCTTGGAATAGGATTTTGCGGCATTGTATCCTTCAATCAACTCTTCCTTACTGATACGAAAGAGTTCGCAAAATCGAGCGGTATCTCCCACTTGAAATTCTCGAGGAACGACCATCAAATCAAAGATCGGATTATTGAAAACCATCAATTTCCCAGTTCGGTCATACACCAAGCCTCTGTAGGGGTGATCAACGATACGTTGGATGGCATTACTTTCTGCTCGTTTCAAGAAGCTATCATCCAACACTTGGATTGCAAAAAGTTTAACAAGTAAGATCCCGCTTACCAAGAAAATAAACAGTAGAATAACAGCAGGACGTTGGTCTCTCATGAAATTCCTCGTTTACGTCTGAAAAATAAAACTTGCACTAAAATGGTCAAGAGGAGGGTGAAAAGCGCAGAAAAAAAGCTTCTACTCATTACTCCGAAAAATCCTCCAGTTCCCCATTGGTCGGCGATAAAGAAAGCAAGCGCGTAAATAAACAGGAGCGGAAATGCATAGCTCACGTAACGACCCAAGCCAATTTGACTCAAGCTGGGTTCTTCTGTCTCATCAAAGCCTCCGGTAGGACTAGCTGTTTTCAGCCAAATAGGTTTCAAAAAAGCAAAAA
>JACCDI011143687.1_pt1 | contig 12993 bp, 9 predicted proteins | sample 7442791 | NCBI WGS metagenome assembly JACCDI01 (sample SAMN15323434, study PRJNA562643) | freshwater metagenome | isolation source: river surface water | place: USA:Blue River Watershed | collected 2017-08-15
AGAGCGATCGCCTGCGCTCCCCCGACGGCATACACCTCTGTTACACCTAACAAGGCACAGGTTGCCAAAATTGTTGGATGTGGAAGGCCTCCAAATTCTTTTTGAGGAGGCGAAGCCACTGCAATGCTGTGGACCTTCGCAATTTGAGCAGGGATGACATTCATCATGACGCTGCTTGGGTAAACCGCCCGTCCACCTGGAACATAAAGCCCAACGCGATCAACTGGGATCCAGCGTTCTGTAACAGTTCCACCATCGACAACTTGCACTTTATCTTCATCTCGACGTTGTGCTTCATGAACTAAACGAATTCTCGCAATAGATTTTTCAAGCGCTGCTTTGACCTGTGGATCAAGTTGGGAAAGCGCCGAATCCAGCGCCGTTTGTGGAACTTTTATAGATGCTGGCGCAACTCCATCAAACTCTCGCGCCAAATCAACAAGGTCTTTCTCGGATCCGTTTTTTACACGTTGCAAAATTGGCTCAACAGCGCTGAGCGCAGCTGCCACATCTAGCGTGGCGCGTGGCAAAAGTTGTTGATAACCAGTCTTATCGAGCGCCTTGCCACGCAAATCAACGGTACGAATCACGCTCGTATTCTACGTTGCTGAGAATTAATCGCGCCGCCTATTTTTTCGGGTCTACGTTTAGATGCGAACCAAGCATTCTGGACCCAATATCGCCTTTAAATCTGCGCTCAGACTTGGCGAGGATGTAACGAGCGCATCAATTTTCATCGTTGTCGATTTCTGTTGGTCAATAACTTGAAGATGAACTTCTCGTTTTCCAGGATGCGATCTGAGAATTTCTTTCATTCTCTCTACTACCGGTGGAGTCACTTGTGTTGCCGGTAGGGAGATCAAGAGAGGACCGGTAGGTGCTGCAGTGATATCAGGCATCTTCATTTCCAGCGCTGTGAATCGGACTTGTTCATCTGTGCGCGAGAAACGACCACGAACCACAACAACCCGATCTTCAGTAAGCGAGAGCGCGTATTGGTTATATGTATTTGAAAAGAAGAGCACCTCAATCGCACCTTCTAGATCTTCCACATTCACTACCGCCCAGGATGCACCTTGTCGTGAAACTTTTCGCTGGATTCCGGTGATGAGTCCGCCGATTGTCACCATGCCATCTTGAGGTCCATCTTCAAGTAGCTCAGAGATTGACATATCTGTATGTGAACGCAGAACATGCTCAACACCCAAAAGTGGATGATCTGAGACATAAAGCCCCAGCATTTCTCGCTCGAAGGTCAGTAGCGTTGACTTGTCCCATTCTGTATCGGGTATCTCAATCTCTAATCCTGCAACTTGTGAAATGGATTCGCCACCAAACAGATCGAATTGGCCAATGGCCTCTGCGCGCTTAGTCTCAATCACTGATTCAATAGCTTCAAGATGTATAGCCATTAAGCCCTTGCGAGGATGTTGCAAGGAATCAAACGCACCGGCTTTTACAAGCGATTCGATGGTCTTCTTGTTACAAACATTGGCATCAACTTTGGCAAGAAAATCTCCAAATGAGGTGAAAGCTCCCTTACTCTCTCGAGCTAATTTGATTGATGCAACAACTCCTTCGCCAACGTTACGAATTGCCGCCAACCCAAATCTAATATCTGAACCTCGCGGCGTGTATTCGGCATCTGACTCATTGACATCTGGCGGCAATACTTTGATACCCATGCGTCGACATTCCGAAAGGTAGAGAGCAGATTTATCTTTGTCATCCCGCACACTTGTTAAGAGCGCTGCCATGTATTCAGTTGGAAAGTTAGCCTTGAGATAAGCGGTCCAAAACGAGACAACGCCATACCCAGCGCTATGCGCGCGGTTAAAGGCGTAATCTGAGAATGGAATAAGGACTTCCCATAAACGTTTGATGGCAGCTGTGGAGAAACCATTGGCCTTCATGCCAGCTTCAAAGGGAATATATTCCTTATCTAGAATTTCTTTATTCTTTTTTCCCATCGCTTTACGGAGCAAATCTGCGCGACCCAAAGTGAAGCCGGCTACTTTCTGCGCAATGGCCATAACCTGCTCTTGGTAAACAATGAGACCGTAAGTATCGCCCAGAATATCTTGCAAAGGTTCTGAGAGTTCGGGATGAATTGGTTCTACTGGTTTGCGACCGTTTTTGCGATCCGCATAGTTGTTATGCGCGTTTTCACCCATCGGACCAGGACGATAGAGAGCAATAACAGCTGAAATATCAGCGAATGAATCTGGTGCCATGCTGCGTAAAAGAGCGCGCATAGGACCACCATCGAGCTGGAAAACGCCAAGAGTGTCTCCGCGCGAAAGTAGTTCAAAAGTTTTCTTATCATGTAGCGGTAGATCTTCTAGGACGATATCTATGCCTTGGTTCAATTTGATATTTGCTAGCGCATCATCAAGTACAGATAAATTTCGTAGCCCCAAGAAATCCATCTTGAGCAAGCCGGTTGCCTCGCAGGCTCCCATATCGAATTGGGTGATGATTGCTCCATCTGCATCGCGCCGATGAATTGGAATGACATCTAGCAGAGGTTCGCGCGAAAGAATGACGCCAGCAGCGTGGACACCCCATTGCCGCTTCAAGCCTTCAAGACCCTTGGCAACATCCACAACTTTTTTGGAATCGGCATCGCTGTTGTAGAGCTCGCGGAATTCGCCAGCTTCACCAAAACGGGCATCTTTGGAATCAAAGACTCCAGATAGCGTGATGTCTTTGCCCATCACTGAAGGTGGAAGCGCTTTGGTGAGTTTTTCACCGATGGCATATGGATACCCAAGTACTCGCGTTGCATCTTTGAGCGATTGCTTGGATTTGATGGTGCCGTAGGTAATTATCTGAGCCACACGGTCTTCGCCATATTTTTCTGTAGCGTACCGAATCATTTCGGATCGGCGACGTTCATCAAAATCTAAATCAATATCAGGCATAGAAATACGTTCTGGGTTAAGGAATCGCTCAAACAAGAGTCCGTGCTCTATGGGATCTAAGCCAGTAATTCCAAGTGCATATGCAACGAGCGAACCTGCTGCAGAGCCACGGCCAGGACCTACTCGAATTCCAACTTTCTTTGCATATCCCACCAAATCTGCAACCACCAAGAAGTAACCTGGGAATCCCATGTTGGCCATGACATCGAGTTCGTAATTGAGTCGAACTTTGTATTCGTCAGTTGCCCTATCACCCATTTTTTCGAGCAGGCCGCGAACCGCTTCTTTGCGTAGCCATGAATCTTCGGTTTCGCCTTGTGGCACTGGGAACGCCGGAAGCAAATTTTCGTTTTCTCGTAATTTCACATTGCAACGTTCGGCAATGAGCAATGTGTTGTCACAACTTTCAGGTAAATCCTTAAATAGTTCGCGCATCTGTGCGGGTGACTTGAGATAGAACTCATCATTATCGAACTTAAAACGCTTTGGGTCTGCAAGGGTTGTACCTGATTGGACGCAGAGCAAAGCAGCATGAGCAGCTGCATCTTCATGGAAGGTGTAGTGAAGATCATTGGTTGCTAGTAAGGGCAACTTCAATTCCTTGCCAAGTTTAAGCAAATCAGATTTAACTCGACCTTCGATTTCAATCTGATGATCCATTATTTCAAGATAAAAATTATTTGCGCCGAAGATATCTCGATATTCACTGGCCGCACGTAATGCTTCGCGGTAATTTCCCATACGGAGTCGAGTTTGAATTTCACCACCGGGACATCCCGTTGTGGCTATCAACCCATCCGCGTAACGTGAAATTAATTCACGATCCATACGGGGTTTGTAGTAATAACCCTCAAGGGATGCCAACGATGAAAGTCTAAAGAGATTTCCGAGCCCCTGATTATTTTCAGCGAGGATGGTCATGTGGGTATATGCGCCACCACCCGAGACATCATCCTCGCCACCATCGGCCCACTGAACTCGTTTCTTATCAAAGCGCGATTCGGGCGCAACATAAGCTTCGATACCAATGATTGGTTTAACTCCAGCTTTAGTTGCTTGCTTGTAGAAATCAAATGCACCAAAGACGTTACCGTGATCTGTCATGGCAATCGCCGGCATTTCTAAGCGCGCTACTTCATTAACTAAGTCACCAATGCGCGCGGCACCATCGAGCATCGAGTACTCGGTATGCACATGTAAATGTACAAACGAGTCGTTCGACGATGCCCGTGATGCTGAAAGATCTTCAGATGACATGGTGGCGCAACCCTAGCGCCTAAGGCAGTACCGCCTCGGATAGCAACGCCAGAGATGCCTGCAGGTCGGGTGGATATGGGGCACGGAGCACGAGTGGCAGTGCGCTGGTTGGATGGTTAAAACGCAACTCAAGGGCATGCAACCATGGACGAGCAGTGCCTAATTTCTTCGCCAAAACTGGATCTGCGCCATAGGTCGTGTCGCCAACAAGAGGATGACCGAGTGCGGAAAAGTGAACACGAATTTGATGGGTGCGACCGGTTTCCAATTCCACTTTTACTAGCGAAACAGAACGGTAGTACTCAATTACTTCGTAATGCGTAATGCTCTCTTTACCAGTAGCAACCACTGCAAAGCGATGATCTTCTTTTGGATGCCGATCTATAGGAGCATCGATTGTTCCGGTTGCAGGATCTATGTGACCTTGAACTAGTGCATGGTATGTCTTTTCAATTTCGTGGTTACGAAACATCTCTTTTAATTTCAGATATGCGCTGTCAGTTTTAGCGACAATCATCAGACCTGAAGTGCCAACATCCAAACGGTGAACAATGCCAGCGCGCTCGGCTGGACCTGATGTGGTGATTGTGTAACCAGCTGCCATTAACGCCCCGACGACTGTAGGGCCCATCCAGCCAGGGCTTGGATGAGCCGCACACCCAACAGGTTTATCAATCACGACGATATCGTCATCGTTATAAATTACGGTTAGCCCCTCGAGAGGCGTCAGCGGAATTGGTTCCAGACTTACCTGAGCGGGCATCAAAACTTCAATTACCTGACCGGCAGCTACCCGATCTGATTTCTGCATGGGTCGACCGCTTGTCGTAATGTCGCCATCATCCAAAAGTTTAACGATTGCAGATCGTGACAGGCCTAGCACGCGAGTGAGTGCGCTATCAATTCGCTCTCCTGCCACACCTTCAGGAACGCTTAAGGTGCGTGATTCGCGTGTCATAAGTAGTTACTGTACTCGTTTAATCGGTGGGACATTCCGCATCGTTTGTAGAAACGCAATAAAGGCGGCCGTCGAAATGGCCATGTCAGCGATATTGAAGACTGGCCAATGTGGAATTTGTATCCAGTCAATGACATGTCCCAAGAAAAACCCTGGTTCGCGAAAAATTCGATCTGAGAGATTTCCAAGAACTCCCCCAAGCAAAAGTCCAGCGCAAATTCGCCAGCCGCGCGACGTGATGAGCGATGCATATTTAACAATGGTGATGACAACTACTACAGCGAGCAGCGCAAAAGCGAGTGAAAATCCGGTCGCGAGACTAAACGCTGCTCCTGGATTCTTGAAAAGAGTGAATTGTAAAAATTTACCTATGATTGGTTGAGGCTCGCTTGAATAATTATTAAGTGCCCAGCTTTTGGTTGCGTAATCAAAGAGCCAAATTGTCCACGCAGTAAGCCAAATTGTTCGAGAAGAAAAAGTGTAAAAGGCCGGGCGCACCTTAGCGCCGCTCTTCTTTCTGTTTGCAGAGCATGCATAGAGTTGCACGCGGGAATACTTGAAGTCGCGCCTTACCAATTGGCGATCCACACTCTTCGCAGATTCCATATGTCTTGGCATCAATTCGTTCGAGCGCACGTTCGGTTTGCAAGACCATATCGCGAGCATTGATCACAAGCGACATCTCATGCTCGCGTTCAAAAGTCTTGGTTCCAGAGTCTGCCTGATCATCACCAGCGCCTTCGCCTGATTCAGCAATCAATTCATCCATTTCAGCCTCAACGCTGGAAAGTTCTGCACGAAGTCGTTCTAGATCCGCTGCAATTTCTGCACGAATAGCCTTGAGTTCTGCAGCTGTCCATGGCGCTTCATCACTTGATGCAGTAACCGGTGTTGGAGCAGACTTAATTGGCTTCAGTGGCGCGATTTTCTTTCCGCTTTTTGCTGGACGTGGTGGAGGAGGCATCACCAAACGTCGCTCCTCAACAACTGGAACTGCAGTTGGTGCAACTACTGTGGCGACTGAAACTGTCTGAGATTTTTCATCAACGGTAAGAGTGGTCTTGCCTACTTTGGAAGGGAAAGGACGGCCTGGTGCTTTCTTGACCGGAATTGTCTTCTTAGAAGCGACCGATTTTGCCGGAGCTTTTTTGGCAACCTTCTTCGGTGCAACTTTCTTCGGTGCAACTTTCTTTGTGGGAGCCTTTTTCGCTGGAGCTTTTTTAGCAACCTTCTTCGCAGGAGCCTTTTTAGCAACCTTCTTCGTTGCCACCTTCTTCACAGGCGCCTTCTTAGCTGCTTTCTTCGCTACTTTTTTTCCTGGCACGCCGCGCACCCTATGCGCTTTTTGCGCCGTCACCAACTTTGCCACGCATGGTTTAGACTTGAGCCGTTAGACCGAGCAAGAAAAGTGCGTTGATGAGGCCATCACCTTCGGAGCACGTCAGAAGATCCGCCTCAAGCGGGGTAGAACTGGCCACAAGCATCGGAAAAGAAGTGGCGCTTGCTACATCTCGTAGCAGGTGCAAGGCGGGTGGTACCGCGGCAGCTCATACGTGAGTTTCCGTCCCTCCAGGTTAGGAATCTGGGGGATTTTTTTATGCCATCACCATTTCGCGCAATCAGCGCGCAGATAGACCTTCCTGCAATGGAGCGGTCGATACTTACATTTTGGCAAGAGAATCAAATCTTTGAGGCGAGCACAAAGTCGCGTGCGGATGGCACCCCTTGGACATTTTACGAAGGCCCACCAACTGCAAATGGAATGCCCGGCACTCACCATATCGAGGCTCGAGTTTTTAAGGATGTTTTTCCGCGATACCAAACGATGAAAGGCAAGTACGTAACGCGAAAAGCTGGTTGGGATTGCCATGGTCTACCAGTTGAAATCGCAGTTGAGAAAGAACTTGGATTTTCTGGAAAAGGCGATATCGAAAAATTTGGAATAGCTGCCTTTAACGATAAATGTCGCGAATCTGTAACTCGACATGTTGGCGCTTTTACAGCGATGACAGAACGTATGGGATTTTGGGTTGATTTTGATCAAGCCTATTGGACTATGGCTCCTGAATATGTCGAGAGCGTGTGGTGGAGCCTAAAAGAGATTTGGAAGAAAGGACTCCTTGTACAAGATCATCGAGTTGCGCCATATTGCCCACGTTGTGGAACTGGACTTTCAGATCATGAATTAGCGCAAGGTTATGAAACTGTCGTTGATCCTTCAGTCTATGTCCGCTTTCCCGTGACTTCTGGAGAACTTGCAAATCTTGGAGCATCACTGTTGGTGTGGACCACTACTCCTTGGACGCTTGTTTCAAATACTGCCGTTGCTGTGCATCCAGATGTCGATTACGTAGTGGTGAAAACTGAAGTTGAAGATAACTCTGAAGTTCTTGTTGTGGCAGAGCCGCTGTTATCTGCTGTGGCTGGCGAGCATACAATTTTAAAAACTCTTAAAGGTAAAGAACTTGAGCGCACTACTTACAAGAGACCATTTGATTACATTGAAATCCCTGACTCACACTTCGTTGTGCTGGCTACCTATGTCACCACCGAAGATGGAACAGGGCTAGTTCATCAATCTCCTGCTTTTGGAGCTGATGACTTGCAGGTATGTCGGGCCTATGGCTTACCGGTGGTAAATCCCATCTCTCCTGATGGAAAGTTTCTGAAAAGCGTTCCAGTTGTCGGGGAAGTCTTCTTTAAGGATGCTGATAAAACGTTGGTCAAAGAGTTGAAGACTTCTGGTGCGCTATACAAACACCAGCCATATGAACACCCCTACCCTCATTGCTGGCGTTGCCACACAGCTCTGATTTATTACGCACAACCATCTTGGTATATCCGAACAACATCTATTAAGGATGCGCTCATCCGAGAAAATCAAGCGACAGATTGGCATCCAGAAACTATTAAAACAGGTCGCTACGGTGACTGGTTAAATAACAATATCGACTGGGCGCTCTCTCGAAATCGGTTCTGGGGAACTCCCCTGCCAATTTGGCGATGTGAAAATAAACATGAGATCTGTGTAGATTCATTGAAAGAATTGGGAACACTTGCCGGACAAGAGTTAACCAACCTAGATCCACACCGTCCACATGTTGATGACATTACTTTTGCATGTGCGCAATGTTCAGCAACTATGACTCGTGTTCCTGAGGTCATTGACTGTTGGTATGACTCTGGAGCTATGCCTTTTGCGCAGTGGGGCTACCCGCATAAACCTGGTTCTGCCGAGAAATTCAAGGCTGCTTATCCCGCTGATTTTATCTGCGAGGCTATCGATCAAACTCGTGGCTGGTTCTATACCTTGATGACAATTGGAACTTTAGTCTTTGACAAAAGCTCCTATAAGAGCGTGCTCTGCCTCGGCCACATCCTCGATAAGGATGGTCGCAAAATGAGTAAGCATCTCGGAAATGTGCTTGAGCCAATGTCACTCATGGATCAACACGGAGCAGATGCTGTCCGGTGGTACATGCTGGCAGCTGGATCGCCATGGTCTGCTCGACGCGTAGGACATGATGCAATTTCGGATGTAGTTCGAAAGACTCTACTTACCTACTGGAACACAATTTCTTTCCATGCTCTCTATGCGCAGGCTTCAGATTTTGATTTATCACAGAGCCCTAAAGTCGAAAATCGCACAATTATGGATCGCTGGATTTTGAGCGAACTTAATCTCTTGATTGAAGAAGTTGATAACGCTTATCAAGATTTTGATTCCCAGACTGCTGGCAAATTGCTGGCAAAGTTCATCGACGATTTATCAAATTGGTATGTCAGAAGATCGCGACGTAGATTCTGGGATGCGGATACTGCTGCGATGGCAACTCTTCACGAGTGCTTGGTGATTCTCACCCAACTACTTGCACCGATGGTGCCATTCATTGCAGAGCACACATGGCAAGTCTTAGTTCGACCAGCAGATCCACAGGGAGCTGAATCAGTACACCTGACTAATTTTCCTGAATCTAGAAGCGAGCTCATTGATCTCAAACTCAATAAGCAGGTTGCAATGACTAGACGTGTGGTTGAACTCGGAAGAGCTGCCAGAGCGGAATCTGCCATCAAAATTCGCCAACCTTTGCAACGAGCCCTGATTTCAGCTCAAGGCTGGGCAGAGTTACCTAGCGATATGAAGGCGCAAATATCTGATGAATTAAATGTCTTAGATTTGCAAGATATTGCTCACGCAGATGGCGATTTAGTGGATGTTTCAATAAAAGCAAACTTCAAATCACTTGGCGCAAAATATGGCAAAGCAGTCCAAGATATTGCAAAGCTCATCGCTAATGCAGATGCCACTTCTCTCGTGAAAGAACTCCGAACCAATGGCTCGGCACAGTTGGAATCATTTAATCTGGCGTTGGAAGACATAGTTATTACTGAGGTCCCTAAATCAGGTTGGATGGTAGCTAGCCACGACGGAGAGAGTGTTGCCTTAGATTTGGCGCTTACTTCCGAGCTGATTGCATCGGGCCATATTCGAGAAGTTATTCGCCTTATTCAAGAAAGGCGCAAGAGCGATGGCTTTGATATTTCCGATCGTATTACTGTGCGATGGAGTGCACCAACGGAGCTTCAAGAAACTATCAGCAACGCTGCAGCGCACATCTCAGAGGAAGTGCTCGCAACTACATTCTCCATGGATGAAAAAATTGCAGCTGCTGATAATGAATTAGGGGTTGGACTCTACCTGGAAAAAATCACTAAAGGATGATTCGGATTGCAGCTTGAGCAATATTTGCTGCAATCAGCAGAACAATAAATGAGAGGTCCAGCGCCACTCCACCAATTCTTAGCGGTGGTACGAAGCGTTGTACGTATCTCATCGGTTTATCCGTAATGGAATAAACAATTTCAAAGACTGCTAATAAGAAAGAATTTGGTCGCCAATTACGTGCGAACATTCGCACGTAATCAATGATGATGCGTGCAAAGAGGGCGAATTTAAAGAGTCCAATGAGTTGGACGAGGACTGTTTCCAGCATTTAAAAAATCAACTCTGGTTGAAGAAAGATGCTTGTGCAGCAGTTTTATCTTCATTGCTTACATTGACATTCGCTGGCGATAAAAGAAATACCTTGAGGCTGATTCTTTCAATGCGACCATGGAGTCCAAAGACCAATCCGCTTGCGAAATCAACAAGGCGCTTACGCTCTCCTTCTTCCATGTCATCAAGATTGATAATGACAGGGTTTCCTTCACGGTAGTACTCGCCAACCTTGCGGGCCTCAGAGTATGAACGAGGCTGCAAGGTGATGATGTTGTAAGAAGATGAATCGTCAATGAGCGCAGGTTGCGCGGGAGTCGATACAGCTGGAGTCGAATGTGAACCTAAGACTGTAACCCCAGAGCGTTCGCGAGAAGTTCGTGTAGCTGGAGTGCGCGTTGGTGTTTGCGCAACTGCGGCCTCTTCATCGGTATCGACAAGACCAAGGAAGCCCATCATTTCATTGAGTGCTGACATAACTCCTAGGTTACTAGCGGTATGAGCGCTGACCGAGGATTGAACTACCTACCCGGATATGTGTCGCACCATGGTCGATTGCTATCTCAAAATCCCCTGACATACCTGCGGATAGGGATTTTGCTGTAGGAAATTCTTCTAAAAATCTTTTATGAACCTTGTGAATTTTCGCGAAAGCCTCTGCTGGTGGGGTGCTGACCGGTGGGACGCACATCAAGCCTTGCAGATGCAAGTGCGGCTCATCGCTGACCACCGAGGCAAGAGCCGAGATTTCAGATTCAACGACTCCCCCTCGCTCAGGATCTCCATCTAGTGAGAGCTGAACAAATACTTCAAGCAGGTGTTGCGCCTTCTGACCTAATTTCTGGGCATGTTCTGCGTTATCGAGTGAATGGATAACAGATGCCCATTTCACAATTTCCTTTATTTTTCGACTCTGAATACCACCTTGGAAATGCCACGTCGCAGGAACTGCAGCGGCCTTTATTTCACCTTCTTCGGTGCGATTTTCACCAAAATTTTCAACGCCCAAATCGCGTAAAATCTGCACATCACTCACTGGATATGTCTTTGTGACAACTATCAATGTGACATCAGAACGAGAAATGCGCGCCTGGATCGCATGTAAGTTTTCGGCAAGTTCCTGTTCTCGATTCACAGCCAAATTGCTCCCACCTGGCGACCAGTCACACCATCTCGGCGGTAAGAAAATAGTTCCCCACTTTCATAAGTACAGGCGCTCTCAAAGGACACTGAAATCCCTTGACCTTCCAGATGCCCAGCCAGCGCGGCGGGTAAATCTAGGGAGAGTGTTTCCTTTTTGGTTTGCGAAGCAGCCGCTGGGTAAGCGGTAGTTACCTCTCTAAAAATATCTTCAGATACCTCATAACACTCTCCGCAGATTGATGGCCCGATCAAAGCTGAAATTTCCGAAGCTCCAATTTCTCGCATAGCAGCGATGGCGTTATCAGCTACTGCATTCATCAGACCTTTTCTGCCTACATGCACAGCAGCTACCGCCTCACGTGAAGAGAGCAGTAACGGGATGCAATCGGCTACCATGACAGAAATTGCAACACCTGGAATTCCGGTAACAAGTGCATCGGCAGTAGGAGCTTCGGGGCCGATTGATTCGACAATCACGCAGCGATTACCATGCACCTGATTCATATATTGGTGTTCTCCAATCTCTTGCGCGAGTATGGAACGGTTCTGAAAAACTGAACGTTCGTCATCGCCGACATGGAGAGCTAAGTTAAGAGAAGAAAACGCACCGGTGCTAACTCCACCGGTGCGATTGGTAAATCGGTAACCCATTTACTTCATAAAGTCTGGAACATCAATTTCATCTTCTGAAACTAATTCCTCAAAGGTGATTCGCTTACGAGGTGTGGAATTATCCAGATCAAGCGCGACCGAAATGGGATCATTAGCAGGGATTGGATCCGCAACTCCACCTAAAGTGCTCGCGTTAATTACCGGCATCTCAACTTTGGTTGGTTCACCACCTGCGAAACCAGCTGCAATAACAGTGATACGAACTTCATCGCCGAGGGCGTCATCAATGGTGGTACCAAAGATAATACGAGCATCCGGGTGTGCAGCTGCTTGCACGAGTTCACATGCCTCGTTAATTTCAAAGAGTCCTAAATCAGAACCACCTGCAACCGAAAGCAGAACACCCATCGCTCCATCAATTGATGCTTCGAGAAGTGGGCTAGAAATCGCCAATTCCGCTGCACGAGTTGCACGATTTTCTCCACGAGCAGATCCGATTCCCATAAGAGCAGAGCCAGCATCTGTCATAACAGTCTTTACATCTGCAAAATCGAGATTGATGAGCCCAGGTTGGGTAATAATCTCAGTAATTCCTTGTACGCCCGAAAGAAGAACTTGATCTGCGCTCTTAAATGCATCAACTGCAGTTATGGCTCTATCTGAAATCGCAAGAAGGCGATCATTCGGAATGACAATAAGAGTATCTACTTGCTCGCGAAGAAGTTCAATTCCTTCTTCTGCTTGACGTGAACGAATTTTTCCTTCAAAAGAAAATGGTTTTGTAACAACACCAATCGTGAGAGCTCCGAGATCGCGCGCAATCTTTGCAACTATTGGTGCGCCACCTGTTCCGGTGCCACCGCCTTCTCCTGCGGTAACGAAAACCATATCTGCGCCACGTAAAATTTCTTCAATTTCTTCAGTGTGATCGATTGCAGCTTGACGACCTTTTTCAGGTGCGGCGCCCGCACCAAGACCTTTTGTTGATGCGCGGCCAATATCTAATTTCACATCTGCATCACTCATTAATAAATGTTTTGGATCAGTGTTGGTTGCAATAAACGCAAAGCCCTTTAATCCAACATCAATCATGCGATTGATTA
>JACCDI010671227.1_pt1 | contig 12992 bp, 9 predicted proteins | sample 7442791 | NCBI WGS metagenome assembly JACCDI01 (sample SAMN15323434, study PRJNA562643) | freshwater metagenome | isolation source: river surface water | place: USA:Blue River Watershed | collected 2017-08-15
AGGCCTTCCTTGAAGTATTTTTGCACAGTCTGTGGGTGGATATTGGTTCTATTTGTTTTGTTCACTGCATCACAAACAAATGTTTAACTCTTTGTATTGGTTGCTCCATTCTTGTTTTTTCAACCTCATCTACAATCCAAGCAGTTGCTTGCTTGTGTGCAATTAAGTGGGTTTTTTAATTCAATCTGTTTGGCACAATGACTCTAAGTTTGTGTGGATGTTTTGCAAATTTGATCTTTGAAGGGGGGTGACATAAAGATCACTCAACTTACCAACTTGAGATGGGTCTGTATTGATTGATGTTAGAAATGATGAGACAGCTGAAGAATGATTTGAAGACAAGAATGAGGATGTGGTAGATTTATTTTGTAATTCTATTAATTTTAATGGGCTTATTGTTTCAGTGTGCAGTCTTTTGTGTGCTTGTCAGAAAAAACTTTAGCCTTCATGATCATTAGAATAGCCATTTTCAGGGTATCAGGAGCATCATAAAAGAGCAGTGCTGCTTTATCTATCCAGGGATCCCTCTTTGGTGGTATCAGGAGGGCCAATTTTGGTGGTGTGTTTGCAAAAGTAATTGGTTGGTGATGTGAACATGCCAATGTTATACATTAATCGTAGCTGATGATGTAGAAAAAATAGCACGTGACTTTTGTACTGTAGTTCTTGTGAAGAGCAAAGAAAAGACCCCATAGAGAATATTATGGGCAAGAGAACTATTTAATGTGGCTTACAAAATGGGGGAGGGGGGTAAAAAATTATTTGGCAATCATTTTTTGTGGTTTGGATTTGAAATTTGTAAAAAGTTGATCCCTGAACTTTAGCAGCAAAACGCAATTTTATCAAAGCAATTTGGCAGTTTGAATAAGTCATGAGATCCAGATGCTGATCAGCCAACAGCAATTAAATGTGGTCAGGACAAAGCTGAACAATCTATTGTCCTAAGGCTCTGAAAAAATGTTGACAGAAAACAAAAATACTTTATTTTACACATACATGTTTTTTAGTACATTCTCTTCAAAATATCCCTTCAATGTTACCAAGAGCCACATGTACCAGAGTGCACCCGCTATTTTTCAGGAGAAGAAGAGCACAAGGATAATATTATTCTATCTGTGACTAATGTTGCAGAGAGAAAGCATACATTATGGTATAAATTATCAAAAAGGGCCCATGGGAGGCCAGTAATATTTTTCATCCAACACATATGGGATGAAAATTTATTATACCAACAACCTGGTACAAAAACTATTGTAAAATTCATTTGGTTGGTACTGTTGGTGTGACCAAATGCAGGGGGTGCTGTTGGAATGTTTAGCAATCCAACTAACAGTATCTCATAAGTTGAAGATATCTTTTCTACAAAGAATTTCATACCAGAAAAATGGCATGTACAATGATATTTAAAATAAGAGTGTCATGCTTTTGGTTGGGTGAGTGGTCAAGTAGATTGGATTAGTTTGAATAGTGTAGGTCAGGGTAGTGGTGCTGGAAAAATGTTGGTCACTGATGAGGAAATCCAAATGTTTCAACTGTAGATATGATTGCTAGTGGACAGGAAAACAAAATCGATTTGTAACTTTGCACTTGCAGTAAATCAACAGCATGTTGCATAAACCTCATGATATATTTCATTTCAAAATGAAGCTAAATATTTGCTCAATGAATCTGTTCATGCCAGCTTAGACAATGAAGTGATTAGATTCATTGAGCAGTTGATTCATAGTAATTTCAATGTTAGCTTGTGGAATAGTACTTTTGCCTTCACTAACACCTTTGGAAACAGTAATATTTTTGACACCATCATAATCTGTAGGATAGATGATGTGTGTTGACAGACTTTTAATGAAATCAGGTCCACAGACTGAATTAAATTGAGATTGAATAAGTCTTTGATTGTATGCCAAAATATGGTTTTGTGGGTTGATAATCAAAGGCACTCTATGATGAACAGAACAGAAAAGGAGAAATCATTTGATGAAAAAAGGAATTTGAAATTATTTTGACAGCATACAATTGCACCTTGTTCAGTCATGTGAGGGCAGCATTTGCAAGAATTTTATCATTTGGTGTCTGTCTTTGCTGCAATCAGTTCAATAGCTTTGTGAATAATCATATCTGAAAACATTTGAGCTGCAACCTAATGCGGATCTAGTCAACCCACTGATGATGCAGAAGGATGTCTTGTATGTGCTGAATGGATGAAAAAATGATGCACCAAGACTTGTTCAGGACAGTTGATAAAAAATCTATTTTTGTTGTGCCATCAATGAAGAAAGAAGTAAGGAACAGATAGTCTAGAAATCATACAATCATAGTCACCACCTCCTCAGCCATGACATCCCTGTCTAATGGGACAGAGATAAGAGTCTTGCTTTACAACAACAATGACAATATTATGTCCAACTCTGCAACAAGTGATGGTGTGTACATGGGAAGTTTTTCCAACACCTCCGAGTAGCCCATGCCATTGGTAGTGATAGACCCTCAGTCAGATTACGTACATGACCATGACTGCCACCCCAGTGACTGTCACCTTCAATGGCAGGACCATCTACAACAACAATATTGATGAGCCACACACCATCTCATCTGTACAGGCTCAATAGTAGCCTTTGTAATTAAAAATTTTATTTTTTTGTCAAGAATGGGAAAGTCAAGTTTTATCTCTTGATATTGTGAGGAGATTCAGACGTTGTTGATATCTTGCTTATTATAATATTATTGGCTAGATTAAGATTTGTGGTACAGAGCAGAGATTTGTGTTTGGTGGCTTGTGGTGTCTGATAAGCGATGAGGACCCAAGTACAAAACCCCCCCAAATGACTCTTTTTGATTTAGTACTAATTTATGTACATTTATCATAACAAGAAACAAAAAACTTGCACAAGGATGAATTTCTGGTAGAATTTTGCAGCTTTGCATCAAAAAATGGTGCTAGAAGCATATTTTATTTTTTTAGTATCTTGCAGCTCATTTGTTGAATTTCACTCAATCCCAGTGTTTAGGATGATGCACATATTTGAAATCTTGTCCTCTGGACACTGGTTTAGGGATTTTATTCAGTATGTCTCAAAATAGGATTTAGTAGAAAATATTGCAACTCCATTGCCTTCCTGGGATCAAGGATGAATTTTTTGGGAACAAATCAACAAAACTTCATAGCATAGCATGTTTTATATTATTAAAAATTTATCAACTATATTTTCTTTGAAAATATCAAAATTATCTTATGGTGATCAGTATTATTTTGGTATATATTTTGAAAAATATCAAGGTAAAAAGAATATTCAGAACTCGATATCTTACTTGGTTTTTTGATATTCAAAAATTAGAACAGGATAAAGCAATAATATTATAGAATTGACTAAATTGAGTGATTTTTCATTATTTGCACAGCAAAATGTAATTTAATTTGTTCATGAAAAGACAAATCATATAACATCAAACAATCCCTCTTGTACTAAAAATATAGCTAGTATTCACCCCAAACTGCAATATTTTTCTCAAAAATATATCTTTTGTGATTCTATGAGTTTGCCTACACTTCTTTTTTTTCATTTTGAAAAACCTCCTTATTGTACACTCTTACACATCTAGATGATCTAAGTTTACAAATTCCTCCCAGAGCTGCAATCAGACCAGTTTCCCTTTGGAGTGTTCCTGGCATCCAGAAAAATAAAAAGAATTGGTAGAAATTTCACCCTAGTAGATTCATTTATATTGATATTCATTGACATGACTATAATAACTGAAACATTGCATCAAAAATGATCAACTGAGGTAAGTAAAGGCACTTGTCAACAAGTCTTGTCTGGACTTAAACACATTTTTTATTTGAACAGCACTACCAAGCTTTACAAGACCTGGGAATGACAATGGTGGGTGTGGTAACTATTTCAGGACAAGAAATCTAGAAAAGCTGGTAAGAACGAAGAAAGATTGGAAATAAGGAGATTTTTCTATTCAAGTTTTCATCAAATATAACATAATGAAAATGTGAAATTGGATTTTGATTACAAACAAAACTTTGGAGATGGAATCTTTGAGAGCAAACACCTGTTTGTCCTTCAAAAGAACAAATTCCTCAAGTCAATCAAACCAAGAGAATACATTGGCAATGATGTTGTCTTTGCCAGGAACAAATGTGGATTTAAGGATTGTTATGTTCAAAATAGTTGAGCCAGCTAATGATGCAATCAGGAGTATTATTGCTGGTGGCAATGTTGAGGTGATCAGTGTAGATTTGCAACTCAGCCCCAAAAGCATGGTGAGGAATTCCATCAATACCATAGCTATGGAGAAGGGCTCTTTGTCACTCACAGCGTATTTTACATGAGTGTCATCATGTTTTCATGATCAGAAAGCAAAGTGTTTGTTGTCTTGGACCATATATGTGTCCATTTGGTAGCTGGAAGCATCAGTGTAAATGCAAATGCGTTTATGGTGGTTATGTTAAGCGAGGAGGCAAATATATGTCATGAGCGCTTTTATGCGCTTGAAGGCAAGGTCCATTTTGTCAGTCCAGCAAAATGTTTTCTTTCCAGACTCAATGGAGAGAGGTGCAAGGATGTGTGTGTACTGGGGCCTCATTTGGTGGTAGTGATTGACAGCACCAAGGAATCCACACATTTGTGATAGGTTTTTTGTTTTTTTATCTGTAGGATGCAGTCAAATTTGCACCACCGTTTTAAACCAGTGGGTGTAAGCCAATATCTAAGCCAATCAGTTTCCTGAATGGCCCATTTGCATTAGAGTGGGTTGATGGTGAAGCCATTGGCTTCCAACCAATGTAGTATTTTGTCCAGAAGTAAAATGTGGTGTTCCCAAGTGAAAGAGCACCAACATTGTTAAGATAGAATCCAGTGTCATTGATGTTGCATATTACCTCCTCTATAACTTGTTGTACATATCAGGAGCACATTTGAGTCCCATGGGGAGTCATTTATATTTGTATTAGCAATTTCCAAATGGTATAGTAATGACAATGGAAATGTCAAGTTTAGAGAAAATTTGTATCCGCAAATACAGTCTAACATATCTGAAAGGATTGGTGAGGGGTATTATTTGCATAAAATTGCTTTGTTTGGTGAGCATCAGTCAGTTATTTGTCAAACTTGCCCATCTTTTTGAGGGATGATGAAGGCGGGGGACACCCATTTGGATGTCCCACATGGTTTAAGGATATCAAATGCAACCATCTGATGGAGTTCTCTTTTGAAAGTTTGTTGGTGTATGTGAGGTACAGGACAAGTGTGATGATTCACCAGCGTATCTCCCAGTTTGAATATGATTTTTTGTGAGGATAGACTCAAAGGGAGCAATCAAATAACTTTATATGTTTGAATTTTGGATAATATATTGAAGAGATCTTGGTGCTGGTCCAGTGAGAGATGGTGATGATTGAAGGCAACATCGTGGATGTTGGCCTGGTCATGTTTTGCATCAAAGATGTGTGTTGCAAAAGAGTCAACATAGGCTTTGCCAGGACAGTTATCTTCAAGGTCAATATCAATTGGGGTGAATGAAGAGGATTGGTAGCTGCAAGAAAAAAATCTGAGGTGTCACAGAATTGTGCATCATACTCCATCCAGTGGACAAGATTATTATAATAATCAACGTGAAATCTGCATTTATCTAAGAAGTCTGTTCTAAAGATGATATCATATTGAAGACTCATGGAGTCAACAATAAGCGCAGGATGTTCATCAACTAACATATTGCAGTTGATTCTGGGAAGCAGATTTTTTGTAAGGCTACAAGATTTGTAGACATGGTAGTCCTGGCAAGGAAAAAGATGCATAAGTTATTGTCATTTTGGATAGGCTTGTAAATGCACAGGATAATGCATTTATGAATTAACATCTTGGACAAACCAGAGTCAAAAAGCACACAATAGATTTTATTAGTATTGACTTGACCAATTGACTTGACCAATTGACTTGCAAGCAGCAATGGAGCGTGGCGTAACATTGGTAACATTATTTTTAATTGCATGAGAAGATGTAATTGGGAAAGTGTAGTTATAAGTGAAGGTTGGTAAAGGGGGATGTAAATTTAATAGGGGCAGTTTAAAAACAGCTTTGGCATGAAAGCAGGGCCAGTAAAAATCAAAACCAATTTGATTGACAGGGTGTTTGAAAAAAAGGTCGAGGTGAAATCAATTTTTCTTGTGGACTATGAATGAGGAGTTTGATTCTGGTGTTTTTCATTTAATATTTTTGAAGACAGCATTGCCATGGTCAACACAGTAATTTGGAATCTTCAATTTTGTCCAAGGTAAATTGTGGAGAAAGATGTGTTTTTTATTTCAGATTAACAGGTTTATTGACTCTGCAAACATACCATTTTCTTTTGTCTCCCTCATTCATTTGGCAATATGGATGAATCCAATGATAAGATTTTTTGGTCTTGGTTGATATCAAAAATGTTGGGTTCGTTTGAGCTGGACAGGTTGTGGTAAGTCTTGAACATGCCTTGTAGAAATTTGTAACATTTCTTGTCACTTTGTTGAAGTGGTTGTTATATGTCTTCTTCAGCAAGGAGGTCAGATTCCAAACAAAATTTACAAGCAACATAGTTGTACACAAATCCTGCCGGGGGTTGTTTATCAGGTTTGGCATGGTACAAATAACTGTATGTTTTAGTTTCCTTATTGGTGTAGTTACAACATCAAATTTAGGCGGCAAGTCCACTGGGGGCATTTGACCAATGTAGGAATCATTGCTGGAATGATAATCCAGGTCAGTAGCTTTATACCTTTTTGTGGCAGGATCTTCACATAGTCCATTGCCATTGAAGTTAACAGGTTGATAGGGATTTTTTATGGGTCAGTGTGCCATTCCATGTGGTTAGGTCTGTCATGTGACATGCCTGCTGAAATTTCCTTTCTTGGGTTGGGAAGCAAGTCAACATTGTTAGAATTGTTGGCATTACACTTGGCATTGGTTGGAAAGTCATGATGTCCAACATAGTTGTTATCATGGCAAGAACCAGAAGAGCATCAGTCACAACAATCACTGATATGGCAATCACAGCTGCAAGAGCGACTATGAGAGTAGCTGTGAGAGCAGCTACAATGTCTTAAGGAGCGTTGAGCATTGTCAGTGTGGAGGTAGAGTGAGAATCAAAAACTCAACATGGTGGCAAATCAGAACTGTGGATAAAAGAGGCTGAAGGTGCATAAGATTTAGGAGGGTTTGTAGCCTTATGTAACATCTCAAAATCTTTGGTAGTTTGGGTACCAGTGGTGGGGTTGTGCATGTTGCACTCAGCCCATTTGATTGAGTAAGTATCTTTGGAGATACCACATTGGAAACAAGGACATGACAAACTGGAATCATGGTGCTGACAAGAGTGAGATCAATTGAGAGGTCTGCTGATGGAATGACATGGTGGTGAGTCATGGTAGGGCATAATATTGATTGTATTGCCACAAGAAGTGAAGGTGGGTTTGTTGCAATGAGAGGTTTGGCCTTGGTCATCACAATGATCATTTTTCATGGCTTGGTCAGCATCAAAATAGCGGTGAAAAATTCTTGAAATCTTCCAAGGTTTTAAAATCAAAATTATGGTGTCCATGCTGAATACGTGAAGTAGACAAAAGGAAAAATCTTTGCCTTGTTGTTATCAAGTTTGTTTTCATAGCATCAATCCAAGAGCTTTACAACATGCAGCGCTTTCTGGAAACGGGTGACATGGTTTGGGGTTTATATTTACCCCTGCATATGTAGTGAAGATGACAGTGGCCAGCAGCAATGGGGCATCCAGCAGAGGCCATCTCATTAAAAAAGGTGGTGTGGACTTTTTGGAAGGCAGTGGGTTTGTATGTTCCATTGTCATTTCGAATATCAGCTGTTTTGGTCATTGTTGTAGCCCAGAAGTTTTTATAAGTGTTGTTATGCATAACATTGTTTTGGTAAGTTGAGCACAATTTTTTGAAGGAAAGGTTGTAAAGGCAGTTGTTAATAACCATGGAATCAAACTTGTTGGCAGCTTGGAGGGTGTGGTCAAAGCCTCCGACTCCACCATTGTCAATGGGAACAGACAACTTGATTTTGCAGGTGGACTTGCTCACAGCTCTGGAGACAGTACCAAAAAGATTGACCAATTTGTGGTCAGGAGAGTGTAATTCAGATTATCTTTGAGATAGTTTGCTCCATACTATAAAAGAGATGGGGTGAGGTGGTAGCCAATTTTCATTGTGGAGGTGTTGACTGGATTGTTTCCATAGAATAGATAATTACCTGTGATATACCCAGTTTTGAGTAATGAAGGTGCGTATAGAAATATACAAGGCGTTCAATGCACACAAGGACAAAACAATGAAGGACAAGGGGGTGCCTGCATGGCACATGCTGATGAAATCGCAAATAATCATGGAGGGGAGGAATAGGAATCTGCAAAAGAGGGGTCCCAGAATCCTGTGAGTGGTGCAACTGGGCATAACAATTGATTGGTCATAATCACACAAAATTGTCTCAATAATTCACAGAAAATAGACTGTTTATTTTCAAATGAATTATGTCAATGCTTTTGAAGCTGAATATTATTAACATTTTGTTGATGATATAAATTGATTGTTACATTATTATTGCAATGTGTAAGGTTGAAGAATCATATCTTTGCGAATCAAGAAGTTGTTGGATTCAAAATCCAAAATCAAAATAATAAAACAATTTTTGCGATCATTTTTCAAACTTTGTCAGACTCAAGTATATTGAAAAGTAAATAATTTGCATATTTCTCTGGAGCTACTGGAGTTTTCCAGAGATTTTTGAAATTATTTGATGTCAGTTAAATTGACAGATGGTGATCACAGATCTGAGAAGCAGTGTTGAAAATTTTTTCCAATTCAGAGCAAGCAAGCAAAAAAATTGGTGCATCATAAAATGTACATGAATAAGACATAAGACTTGGTATCTTTTGAAGAGATCTGGGTACATGCTTTGTTATTTTGGTGAATCAATTTATGTTACATGCCTGTACTATTGATTTGTTCCATTGAGAGCACATAAGATGTGAATTTTTTTGTGCACAAATTATGATAATAATGCATCTTTGTTTATGAACATATGAAATTCTACAATAGATATTTTGTCAAAACAATTCAAAGGTCATGACAAACAGACAATCAAAAGATGACACTAGACACTAATGCATATGAGAACAACATATCAAACTCATCAACCAACTAAATCATCTATTTGCAAGCCACATATTTTCTCAAGCAAGTGGGAAGCGGCATCTCACCATTAAAACAATCTCATATAATTCAGAGAGTTGATTCCGTTGGATGGATTCATTGCATTAGTGAACTAGTTTTTGTTTTATCATTCTCAACTTGTATCCTCTTCTGGCCTCTCTCTACCCAAGTGCATCCTACTAAACCCAACAACGTTCACCTATCCTTATTGCATGATGCAATTCATATTTACTTATTTACTCTGACAATTCTGCTGTTGTTTATAACCCCATTTTCTACCTACCTTTTTTGTTGTCTTGTACACCCCCATTTATCTACAATTTCTTCTAACTGCCCTCCTTCTTTTGCAAATGACACCTACATCCCAAACAACAACGGTGAAATGTGGGTAAATTTGTTAGATCCAATTACATCTTGTGATATGACTTCTAACCAAGCACTTGGAGTGACAGTGACAGATCTTCAAACATACATGAATGATTTGGAAATGGTAAAATTAAAGCCTGCAACCACTAATGACAAATAAGGACCAAAATACCCATGTACCAATTTAGTGTCAGTATATACAGGCTTCTTACAAGCCCCTTTTACTGGATAATATACTTTGTCCTTTCTTTTTATAACCATTCAAGTGTGGGAATTCTTGACCCCAAGAGTTGGATATGGATCATGTTGAACATGGTGTTATATACCTTTTGATTGGTCAGTGATTGTCACTATATATCCCCTCATATGACAGGATTTGGCAATATTCTACATTTTGAGTCATCAAAATATATCGCACTCAGTATTAAGACAGCCTATCTCTCTGTGGCATGGCCATTAAGCTTTGAAATAAAAATGACACAACAATCTATGGATGTATATCCATTCCAGACTATCTTAGCCTTTTAATTATTCCTTTTTCAGGTTGAGAATTGCACAAGGCCTCTTTGATCGAGTATTCCTGTTGCCAATATCATGACAGATCATAACAGATCATGACTGCTTCTACCTAAGTTGAAATTCAAGAATTCAACCCATTGCTTCAACTCAACAAGTGCATTAAGAATCAAACAGCAGAGGGCAACAAGGGGTGAAAAAATTTGTATTAGATTGAAATCAATGAATTAATTTTTCCTACAAAGATATAATGACAAAATTGTTGTATTTTTATGTTGAAATCTTCTCTGCTGGGTGTTTTGAATAAAATCAAAGCATGGAACTCCTCCCAAGGTATGCCAAGACAGGTGGCATGCTTGGTTTTATTTTGAAAGGGCATCAGTGACCATGGTGGTAACAGTTTTGGAATGTTATTGCAAAAGCAGAAATTTCAAACCACTGAAAGAGGCAAAGTTGTAAAACATCTACAAATTTTGTGACAAGATCATAAATCACAGATGCATGTACATCTACCACATAGAATCCTTTTGTCAATGGTTCAACCTTAATGAATAAAGGTATGTTATTGAGCACAATTTAATATATTGCTTCAAAGCAACAAGAGGTATAAATCCAGGGAATGTAGATAGTATGCTACACATCCCATTACATACCAGCCAGAATTATAAATTTATGCACTGAATGAAGTACATTGTGACACACAAAAGTGCATAAAATAAAATAATCACTTAAGAAAGGTAGGAGCAGTAGTTGGCTGTCTATGTCAGCAATCATATCACAGATGGAGATAGGGTTATGCGTGAAGCCAGAAGCCAAAATAACAGTGTCATTATTTTTGTACTATTTCAAGTAAGAAGCTGATGCAGGAAGTGAATTTTTTATTGAAAAATCATTTGTTAAAGATTGCTCTTAGAGAAAAATAGTTGGGGAAGTGGAAGAGCTGATTGTAATCCTGATTAATTACATATAATGGAAAATCAATAAACACAATCATTTACTTACTAAAAATTCCAATCAGGAAAATGAACCAAATAACAACTCTACAAACAACTCATATGGATTTAATATTGAAACTGTTAATATCTCTTTGTGTGACAAAATTTTGAATGAATAATTATATCCAAATAACTTGCTTACAGCCCAAATCTGATACCTGTTTTGAAATTTAAACCCAAAAACACATCAAATGTGACATGTGACATTATTGTGGGTTTGAAGGACACTCATATGCCAAGATCTCCACCTTTGAATCCAACCAATGAAACAATTTTGAAACCATTGCTTTGTACAACAGTCTACAGTGGTTTCAATGGCGCCACAACCAAAGGCAACAATAAAAATCCCTACTCAATTTCCATGGTAACTGATTGGTTAATTGATATAATGGAGTGGGACAATCAAGATGGCACTGGAGGGGACTCAGAGCAGGGGGTTGATCATGATAAATGGAGAACAATGCCACCAGCATCAAATTGGTCAAATCAGAAAATGATCAAGAATTCAGCAACCAACTCATTCTTGTTGACTAAAATGCAATCAATATTGAGCAAGACCAGTTGAAACAAATTACCACAAAGACTTTGGATGAAGAGTTTGACATTTTCTTCCTTTTTGGTCAATTTTTCACACAAGAGAATATTTTTTGACAACCCCAGATACCAGATATCATCCATATGGGTTCAATGTTCAATAGAACAAAATACTCAACAACTAACCAAGCTTTGCCCCTCCAAACACACTAACACCTCCATTTATATGAATCACAATAAACAGCCATTGCTGATCCCACAAGAAGGTGGCAAACTTGCAAAGCTGCAAATAACAATGCAGATGATGCCAAATGTTTGACACTGAATTTTTCAGCTTGTAACCAGGAATGGTGGATGACAGAAATCCTTTCATCCATGGAGAAATACAATAGTAAACCTAATTGACCCTCATTCTTAACAAAAGCAAATACATGATGAATGTAAACAATAGCAACTATGTAATCAATTATTGTATGAGTTTAATTTATAAACTCAGCAAGACCATTTTTCATCTTTCATGCCAATTTTTGCATTGAATTGGACAAAATTTAGTCAATTTCAGAGCATAATTGGAAAAGGATGGTTGAACTGAACGCTCAAATCAAGGCGCATTCAATCAACTAATACAAATATTTGTTGAAGGTGAGTTTTAGTATTACTAGCTTATGTTGAAATTAAGTGAACTATAGTGTGTTTCCTGTGCCTGACAATGATATAAGAGGATGGTATGTTCAAGAACAACTAGACATCACTGGAAGCCTATACCATGCATCCAAACTGAATCAAAAACAAAAACTGCAATATGGGTCTTTTTTGACACATAATATTGAATATCTGTGTTCATGATGGTATTTCTACATCTTTTGCAGATGTCATATACAAACAGAAATGGTTTACTTGCAACATTGTTGGACATAGTAATGTAAGTGGCTGGTTATGTATCAGAACATGAGTATTATGTCTTTGCAACTGGTGTATTGATTATTATTGTACTCTGCAGTTAAGTGGATTGAGATATATGTCATTGGAAAAATAGGTAACTCAAGGAAATGATGACAAGAGAGGGTGATAGCATTCGATGGTCACAGTCATTTAGTCACATCATGTCAAACACAATCCTCGAGTCTCTCTGTGGAAGTACGACGTGGTGCAAAGACGTGTATCATTATTTTATGAATCAAAAACTTGTAAGGTACAGTAGATACCGTAATCCAAAAATATAGAATTATACTGCTGTCCTAGATTCTCTGTCTCAACCTCGGTGAAATCTAGTAAATGGAGGATTTATCCAAGTTATTTTTGTTTTGCGACTGAAATTGTTTCATTGAATCACTGTTTCTCATTAGATTTAGTCCGTGTTTGGGTCACTCATTTCG
>JACCDI011041865.1_pt1 | contig 12989 bp, 12 predicted proteins | sample 7442791 | NCBI WGS metagenome assembly JACCDI01 (sample SAMN15323434, study PRJNA562643) | freshwater metagenome | isolation source: river surface water | place: USA:Blue River Watershed | collected 2017-08-15
GTGGATTTGGCAATTGATTTGTCCCTTTAATGATTGGTGCGCCCGATATGGCTTTTCCAAGAATGAATAACATTAGTTTTTGATTATTACCTCCTTCATTATTATTATTATTTGCATCAATGTTAACTGAAGCTGGTGTTGGTACAGGTTGAACTGTATATCCACCATTATCAAGTGCAACTGCACATTCTGGTGGTTCTGTAGACTTAGCTATTTTTAGTTTACATTTATCAGGTGCGTCTTCTATTTTAGGGGCTATTAATTTTATTTGTACAATTTTTAATATGCGAGTAAAAAGTCTATCTTTTCATAATTTACCATTATTTGTATGAGCTGTTTTAATTACTGCGTTTTTATTATTACTATCATTACCCGTGTTAGCAGGAGCAATTACAATGCTATTAACAGATAGAAATTTTAACACTACTTTTTTTGATCCTGCTGGAGGAGGTGATCCTGTTTTATTTCAACACCTTTTTTGATTTTTTGGTCATCCTGAAGTTTATATTTGTGCGCCATTGTGCTTAATTTTTCGTTAATCATTATGATTATACTTAGTTATCAATTTTGTATTAAAACACTTTTCTTTAGTATGTTTAGAAATAAATATATTAAAAGCGGAAATGAAAGTCACTTGCGAAATCAGATTTTTTTCAAAAATAGTTGGCGAGTTACGATGTATAAGGTTAGGTTTACTAAGTTGAAACTTCACACTTATTTATTACTAAATAACGACTCTATAATCTGTAATGAGTCTTTTAGATTATGATTCTCTACCAGAATGTATAGAGAGTCTTTGATGACTAATTGAAAGACTTGCCATCAGCAATGTTACGTGAAGCAACAACCTAAGTACATTAATGACGGAATTTTAAGAACTATGGGATATCCTAAAAGGTGAAAGCCTTATGGAAGCGGAGACTTTGTAAGAGAGTCAGATTTTAAACGTTTTAGTTCAATTACTAACATTAATGAGCGTTCGTGCGTTAGTTTAAACGAACTAATAAAATTAAACAAAAACAATAAAGAATATACAAATTATAAATTAATTCATATTGTTTCAAATCTTAAAGTTCTTATTTTAAGTTATGAAAATAATAAAAATAAATCAAAAAGTTGTTTTTTGAGTGGTGATTCTTTTCTTTTGGATACTATCAACTTAAAATGGTTCGTAACTGTTAGTCAAGAATTAAAAGCAGGCATGTTTAAATTTAAACCTACGAAAAAAAGCATTACAAAGATTTTAACTATAGATAGTTTTAGAGAAAAAATTGTTCAACAAGCTATTTATATTATTTTAAACTCAATTTATGATTCTTCTTTTTTGAATTCGTCACACGATTTTTACTTGTATAAAAATACGTATAAGATTTTAAAAGAAATAAAATATAAATTTCAAGATGTAAAATGATGCTTAAAAATAAATATTGATTATAATTTTTTTAGTTTTGATTCTAAAATTTTATTAAATCTTCTAGGTAAACGAATTGTTTGTTTTAAATTTTTAGCCTTAATAAAAGAATTTTTTAAGACTGGTTATGAAATCCCTTGAAAATTTGTTTCATTTAACAAAAGTTTTTCTCAAAGAAATGTTTGTTCAATATTCAGTAATATCTATTTGTATGAATTAGAGGTATTTTTAATAAAACTTTCTAGGTTTTTTAATCAAAACAGATGCTATAAAAAATTTTTTGTTTTTAGACATGCACGTTATCAAATAAAAGAGAAAGTTGCAAATGTTTTTTTATCAATAAAATTGTCTAACCTTCATTGGAAAATTTACAATAATAATTCTTTTATTTTAAATTTTAAAAAATTTTATCATATTCGTTATGTTACAAGTTTTATTATTGGGATCGTAGGATCTCGTAAAGATATTATTAAAATTTATCATAAAATTGAAATGTTTATGATAAATGAATTACAATTTCCCTTGGGTTCTCAAACAATATCTGTCATTCATTTTAGCAAGAATCCTCTTTTTTTCGTAGGTATTTTTATCAAAAAAAATTGACGCCGAGACAAATGGTTTCAAATTACTAAAGAAAAAAATAAGATTTCTATGAAAATAAAAATGACGCCTAAAATTTCTTTGAATGCATCAATAAAATTGATTTTTAAAAAAGCAACTTTTCACGGTTTTTTTAAAAACCGTGAGGATAAATTTATTCCTGTTAGAGTAGCCCCTTGTATCAATTTAAATCATCTAAACATTTTGCGTTATTATAACTTTGTTATTTACGTCGTTTCTAACTATTATTCTTTTGTAGACAATAAAAATTTTTTGCTCAGTTTTGTTCATGGACTTAATCTTTCGTGTGCGCGAACTTTAGCTTTAAAATATAAGTTATGTCATGCTTCTAAGATTTATAAAAAATTCGGAATTAATTTAAGATCTTTTGATAGTAATATTGAATTATTTATTCTGCCGACTTTCAAAAAAATTAAAGAACCGGAATATAAAGTTGTAGTTCTTGACAACTTATAATTAATAAATAAAACAATTAAAAGTAATTTAATGAAATGTTTCATTTGTTATTAGTGATTATGTAAAAATATGTTGTGTTTGGAAAGTTCAAAACGTAAATAAATGCATAAATTTTTTTGCAAAACAAACGATTGATATAAACAATAAAAAAAGGTCAAAATATTTTATGTAATATTATATTTTTTTGATTTTAAGAATATCATTCAAAGTTGTTAAAATGAATTGAATTTGTTTATTAGTTTTTAATCAGAAAGCCGTATGATATGAAAATATCACGTACGGTTTGGGAGGATTTAATATTTACTAAAGTTTTTTTAATTATGTTTATATTAAATGACCTCACTAATTTTACCTGGATTTGGAATTATTAGTCATATTGTTGTTAGCACTGCAAAAAAACCTATTTTTGGTTATCTTGGTATGGTTTATGCTATGTTTTCAATTGGTGTTTTAGGCTTTATTGTATGAGCTCATCATATGTTTACTGTAGGTTTAGATATAGACACCCGAGCTTATTTTACAGCAGCAACTATGATTATTGCCATTCCAACAGGCATTAAAATTTTTAGTTGACTTGCTACTTTATGAAAAGGGTCTATTGATTTACGTACTCCGGGTCTTTTTGCTATTGGTTTTATATTTTTATTTACTGTAGGTGGTGTTACTGGAGTTGTTATTGCTAATTCTGGAATAGATATTGCTTTACATGATACTTATTATGTAGTTGCACATTTTCATTACGTATTATCAATGGGAGCAGTTTTTTCTATGCTAGGAGGACTTTATTTTTGATTTGAAAAAATTACTGGTGTTCGATATTCAGAAGTATTAGGAAAAATTCATTTTTGAAGTTTTTTTATTGGAGTTAATTTAACTTTTTTTCCGATGCACTTTTTAGGTGTTGCAGGTATGCCAAGACGTATTCCTGATTATCCTGATGCATATTTTACGTTCAATAAGATTGCGTCTTGAGGTTCTTATATTTCTGCTATCTCTTCATTATTCTTTTTTTATGTTATATTTGAAGCTTTTTCAGCGAATAAAATAAATAAAAAAGAATATTAATTATTATTTTATTTAAATTTTTTGGATTAAAAGTAATATGCGTATTATAATATAACAGAATAATTTATCAGTTTGAAAATACAAAAATTTGTCTACACAAGTTATTATCACTTTTTATTTTAACTTTATGAAACTTTTTTTAAAAAATAACTAATATTTACTTTAATTTTCTATAATTTATATAATAATAGTTTAACTCTATTTTAACTTTGTGCTCTTGGACTATGACCTCGCATCTCGTATCTCTGGTAAATTTCTCAACTCGAATTCGTTAAAATATAGCAATTCAAATTTTTTAGCTTCTTTTGTTATCAAAAACATGAGATTAAGTAAAAATTATTTATTAGCTTTTTTAGATAGTCATTTAATACATTATCCAAGCCCATTAAATTTAACTTATGCATGAAGTTTTGGATCTTCTGCAGGAATTTGTCTAGTTATTCAAATTTTATCTGGAATTTTTTTAGCTATGCATTATACACCGCATATTGATTTAGCTTTTAGCAGTGTTGAACATATTATGCGAGACGTAAACAATGGGTGATTAATTCGTTATATTCATGCAAATGGAGCTTCTATGTTTTTTATTGTTGTGTATTCCCATATTTTTCGTGGACTTTATTTTGGTTCGTATATGCAGCCAAGACAATTACTTTGATGCTCAGGTGTTCTGATTTTTATTTTAATGATGGGAACCGCGTTTATGGGTTATGTTTTACCTTGAGGCCAAATGAGTTTTTGAGGTGCAACTGTTATTACAAGTTTAGTTACTGCAGTACCAATCGTTGGTCAATCTATTGTTGATTGACTATGAGGAGGTTTTACTGTAAATAATGCGACATTAAATAGATTTTTTAGTTTACATTTTTTTTTACCATTTATAATTGCAGCTTTAAGTTTAGTACATTTGGCACTTTTACATAAAGATGGTTCAAATAATCCGTTAGGAATTGACAGTAAAGTTGACAAAATAGCATTTTATCCGTATTATGTTGTTAAAGATCTTTTTGCATTTTTTTGTTTTTTAGTTTTTTTTGGAGTTTTTGTCTTCTATTTTCCAAATGTATTGGGTCATCCAGACAATTATATACCCGCCGATCCTATGCAAACACCGGCTCACATTGTTCCTGAATGATATTTTTTACCTTTTTATGCAATTTTACGGTCTATTCCTGATAAACTTGGTGGTGTTGCAGCTATGGGTGGCGCTCTTGTTATTTTATTTTTAATACCGTTTACTAATACATCTGAAATTCGTAGTACAACTTTTAGACCTATTTTTAAAATTTTTTATTGACTAATTGTAGCTGATTTTTTATTATTAGGTTGAATAGGCCAAAAACCTGTTAAAGATGTTTATGTTTTAGTAGGTCAACTTGCAACGGTTTTTTATTTTTTGTTTTTTGTGATTTTAATTCCTCTTATAGGAATAATTGAGACTAAGTTAGTAAATTATGTTTGTAAAGAACAATAGTTTTTAATATGATAAAATTAATTTCTTGGAATTTTATTTGAATAAATTTATGAAAATTTGAGTATTAAAAATTACTTAATTTAAATGACTTTTCTGAAAAATTAACACTGAAAAAAGTTTGAAGCAAAAAAATTGTTTTCGAGAAAAATTATATATTAATAATGACAATAAAAAAAAAGAATTTATTAAAAAAAATAAAAAATTTCACAATTAATTTTGGGCCTCAGCATCCTGCTGCTCATGGTGTATTAAGACTAGTTTTAGAACTTAACGGTGAAATAGTTAATCGAGCTGACCCTCATATAGGTTTATTACATAGAGGTACGGAAAAATTAATTGAGTACAAAAACTATGTTCAGGCTTTACCTTACTTTGATCGTTTAGATTATGTTTCTATGATGGCACAAGAACATAGTTATTGTTTAGCAATTGAAAAACTTTTCAATTGTAAAATTCCAGAACGCGCACAATATATTAGAGTGCTTTTTCTTGAAATTACTCGACTTTTAAATCATTTGTTAGCTGTTGGTTGTCATGCGATGGACGTAGGTGCAATGACACCATTTTTGTGAGCGTTCGAAGAAAGAGAAAAATTAATGGAGTTTTATGAGCGGGTATCTGGTGCTCGAATGCATGCAGCTTATTTTAGACCTGGAGGAGTACAAGTTGATCTTCCAAAAGGTTTATTAAATGATATTTATATGTTTATTGAACAGTTTACGTTACGTTTAACTGAAATGGAAGATATGTTGACTGAAAATCGAATTTGAAAACAGCGATTGATTGATATTGGTGTTGTAAGCGCTAAAGATGCATGCCAATGAGGTTTTAGTGGAGTAATGCTACGTGGTTCAGGTATTTATTGAGATTTACGAAAAAGTCAGCCTTACGAAATTTATGAAAAACTTAACTTTGACATACCTGTAGGTACTAATGGTGATTGCTATGATCGTTATTTAATTCGAATTTTTGAAATGAAACAATCTTTAAAAATAATTGAACAATGCTTAAATTTAATGCCCAAAGGTTTTATTAAAACAAATGATTTCAAAATTTCTCCACCAACTAGAGTTGAAATGAAACAATCGATGGAAGCATTAATTCATCATTTTAAAATGTATACTCAAGGAGTGATTATTCCTGCTAATGAAACATATATAGGTACTGAAGCTCCTAAAGGAGAATTTGGAGTTTATTTGATTTCTGATAATACAAATAGACCTTATCGATGTAAAATTAAAGCTCCTGGATTTAATCACTTACAAGCTCTAGATTTTATGTCGAGAGGACATCTAATTGCGGATGTTGTTACTATTATAGGCACTCAAGATATTGTGTTTGGAGAGGTTGATCGATAAATTAATAAAATGTTTTCTAATTTAAAATCTTTTAAAACGTTACAAGTTTTCCCAAATGGTTGTATCTATTTTAGTTCTTCAGTGTATTTAAAATCTTTTAAAAAATATAATTTTTTTAAAAAAAATTTATTTGTAAATCCATCAAAATCTTTACCAATTGTGACGAAGCATTCTAATTTTTTTTATTTCAAGTATCGCAATCAAATTTCTAAAAATTTAATAAATGAATTCACAATTAATCGTAAAAAACATTAAAGATTTATTTGAATTATGTCCGTTAGAAAAAATTCAATTTTATGGTCGAGATTTAATAATTGTCGTAAAGCCAAAATTATTATATGATATTTTAGTATTTTTCAAATACCATATTTCATATCAATTTGATATTTTAACATGTATTAGTGGTGTTGATTATCCTAGCAATAAGTATAGGTTTAAATTAGTTTATGATTTATTAAGTATTCGCTACAATGTTCGTTTTAGAATTAAAACTTTTACTCATGAATTACTTGGAATAAATTCTTGTGATCAATTATATTTTACAGCAGGTTGATATGAATGTGAAGTTTGAGATATGTATGGTGTTTTTTTTAAAAATCATTCTAACTTAAAACGAATTTTAACAGATTATGGTTTCGAAGGACATCCACTTAGAAAAGATTTTCCACTAAGTGGTTTTGTTGAAATGAAATATAATGAAACAGAAAAAAGAATAATAAATGAATCTATTGAATTGTGTCAAGAGTATCGAACGTTTAAGTTTTTATCCCCTTGAGAATAAGTTAAGTAAATTTATATATGAAAAAACAAATTCAAAAAGATTCAAATATTCGTAAACTTTTTAATAAACAAGAGTTGACTTCTAATATTTTAAAAAACATAATTAAAAATGAAAGTTTTTCATTGATCTTAAAATGAAACGCTGTATTAAAACTATCTAATCTTTCAATTAAATTTAATAAAACCCGATTTGTAAATAGATGTATCTTAACTAGTCGAAAAGCTAAATTTAGTAAAATCTTTAAAAAATTTTCAAGATTAAGTTTTTTACGACTAGCAAGAGCTGGTGCTATTGTTGGATTAAAAAAATCATCCTGATAAAAAAAATAAATTAAAAATGACTTTATCTTCTTTTTTCTCAAAAAACTGTTTCTGTTTGAATAATTTTTTATTTCATAATAAATATTTGTATTTAAATGATTCATTATTTTATAATGAATATGCTGTAATTTTAATTTTTGTTTTTGTTGCTGTTTTACTGTCTGTGATTATAATATTTTTTTCATATATTTTTGTAGTTCAAAATCCAGAAACTGAAAAATTGTCTTCATATGAATGTGGATTTGAACCTTATGAAGATGCACGTCACACGTTTGATGTTAAATTTTATTTAGTAGCTATTTTATTTATAGTTTTTGATATTGAAACAATGTTTTTAATACCTTGAACCAATGTATTAGGTCAACTTGATATTGTTGGATTCTGAGCTATGATTGATTTTATGTTTGAATTAGGAATTGGTTATATTTATATTTATTGTGTTGGGGCATTAGATATAAATTAGTTCCATCAAATCTTTAATTGTTTTATTTTATCTTTTTCAATCGATAAGTTTTTAAATTACATTATTTAAGAATGGTGACTGAGCGGCTTAAAGTGAAGGTTTGCTAAATCTTTGTATAATTTTTTATACCGTGGGTTCGAATCCCATCCTTTCTTTTAACTATTTATTTTGTTGGAATATAGCCAAGTTGGTAAGGCCTTCGTTTTTGGTACGAATATTCAAAGGTTCAAATCCTTTTATTCCAAGAAAAAATCTTTTAATTTAAAATTTATTTTGAGTAAAAGCTAAATTTAATTAAAAAAAGTCTTCATCGTCTAGTGGTTAGGACTTCACCCTTTCACGGTGATAACACGGGTTCAAATCCCGTTGAAGATATTTTTAAAGACAAAATAAACTAAATTTAGTTTATTAGATATCCTCCGATTCTTACGATTATATATTAAAGATTTACACTATTTTGCAAAATCAACGATAACTTAATTTTATTAATACTTAAAATTCGTATGTTCTAATCGAAAAAATTTTGAACATTGTATCATTGTAGAAGAATACTTAGTAGTATAATTTTTACTATCTAAATAAAAATCATTTAATCAAAATCTTAACTGTGATTTAAGAAATTTATTTCGTTTATGTTTAAATTTTAAAGAATTTGTAATAGGTTTTTTAATTTTTTTTAATAGTTGAAATGCTAAATTATTTAAATTAGAAATAGCATAATACTGAAATCCTATATAATTTTTAAAATGATAAGGTGTGTTTGAATTAAAGACTAGTTTATTATTTCGGAAAACGTTTGAAATATAAAATGTTTTTTTGCAATAAGAAATTATTTTTCTGATAATTTGTCAGTCACTTTTAGTTTGATTTAATGAAGTTATTATCTTGGTTGTCTTATTAATATCTCCGTTAGTATTTATATAAGTTCCTGAAGTTTCAAAAAATACAGTATTTGGTAAGTGTATTTGATTACACAAATTAAAATTTTTTTGGAATTCTCTTATCTCCTTTGTATCTAGAGTACTGTTTTGCGTAATTAGTAGTTTATTTGTATTTCCAGAATTTTGAAAAAAGTTTAATAATTTTAAATTTAATAATTTTTTTATATTATAAGTATTAAATGAACTATTTAAAAAATAAACTCCTAAGGAATTTTTAAAGTCTATATTTTGTACAGTTTTTAAAATATTAAAATTATTAATACCACTTTCATTTAAAGTTGAATTTAAAATATTTAGTTCTTTGAATGTTTTCGAATAAGAATAAGAATTAATATATTTTATTAATAGTTTTAAAGTATTTGTTAAATTAAAAGAATCTTTTCGTTTAAATAGTTCTGAATTTGAAATTAGAATAGGATTTGAAGAATTTACAAGCTCCTGACAAAACAAATTGTTACCTTCAACTAAAGATTTTAAAATTTTCGTATTGTTGCTAAGATTATATGTAGAAAATGTTAGGTTAGATAAAGAACCTATTTGAATGATTTTAAAATTTCCTTTTAAGTATCTTGATCGAAGAGTTAAATTTAATTTAGAGCCTTCGTAGCGAGGATTTATACCGATCAAAACACAAGTGTTTGATATTAAAATTTTAGAGTTACTTAAATTTGAGTTCAACAAATAATTTTGTTCTGAATCGATAATTATCTTTTGCGATTCAGATTGTCTTAGTTTAAAAAAAGAATATTTATGGCTTAAAATATATAAAAGGTTTAAAACCTCTAAGCTTATGTCTTTGTTTAAACAAATTGTTATTTGATACGGTTGATATAAATGTTTTGATAGATGACTTTTAAAGTATAGTGTGTAAAAAATTTCTTTAAACAGTTTTTTTCATGCTAAACTAACAAATAATTTATTATTGTTTTTAATAAAACTATGTGTTATTCTTTCTGGGGAAAACATTCCATCAAATGAAAATCGAGTTTTATCGGAAATTCAGTTTGTTTTATAAGTTGTTTCATCATAACTCGGTAAAATTTTGATTACTTGATTATTTTTTATAAACACTTGAATTGGAGTGCCAAATCCATCTGAAAAATCTATAGAAGTTACATTTTTTAACTCTCAATTTCGACTTATAAACGGATATGGTTTAGAAGTTAAAGCTCCTACAGGGCATAAATCAATAACATTCCCTGATAATTCAGATTGAAAAATTTTTTCTACATAAGTTCCGATTTCACTTTGCAACCCTCTTCCAAACATTCCCATGTTTTCAACTCCGGCAACTTCTGCAGCAAAACGTACACATCTTGTACAATGAATACATCTTGTCATTACCGTTTTAACGATAGGGCCAATATTTTTGTTAATAACTATTCTTTTAAAATTATAAAATCTTTTTTTGGTTAAGCCAAAAAAAAGAGATTGATCTTGTAAATCACATTCACCTCCTTGATCACATATCGGACAATCTAAAGGATGATTTAATAATAAAAATTCTAAAATGTTTTCTCGTGCTTTTTTTACTAACGAACTATTCGTATAAATATCACCGTTTGCTAAACAAGAGTTTGCATTCATTGCACAAGAAACAATAGGTTTAGGTGAATTTTTTAATTCTATAAGACACATTCGGCAATTTCCTGAAATAGATAAACCTTTGTGATAACAATAGTGTGGTATATTAATTCCTAATGTTTCACAGTATTCAATAAGAGGTGTATTTTGTTTTCAAAAATTATCATTTGAATTATTTTTAAATTCTAAATCATAATTAAATTTTATGTTATTTATATAAAAGTATTTCAAAAATTATGAAAAATTAATTTCCGAGTTAAGGAAACATAGCTTCAATGGTTAAAGCGTCGACCTGTCACGTCGAAGATTGCAGGTTCAAATCCTGTTGTTTCCGTTTTTAGTTTAACCTTTAATATTTTTAATTGTATCTATTTTGATAGTATTTTTTACTCTGTAGTATACAGTTAAAAGAGCTAAACCTATAGCAGATTCTGTAGCAGCAATAGTTAATATAAATAAAACAAATACGTAACCTGTAATATCGTCTAAATAGATAGAAAAAATAACAAAATTTAGATTTATAGCTAATAGCATTAATTCAATTGATATTAATGTTATTAATATGTTTTTTCTATTTAAAACAAGTCCTAGTACTCCAATTAAAAATAAAATTAGAATAATATTTAAAATATAATTTAGATTTAAGATTATCATGTGTAAATTAATTGTTTTGGGTACATTGGGATTTGAACCCAAGACCTGTGGATTAAAAGTCCAATGCTCTACCGACTAAGCTACATACCCTTTTTTTTAATTCTTTAACATTATAATGCAAAAAGAATTAAAAAAGCCATCATTAATGAAAAAAGTGCAATAGCTTCAGTTAATGCAAAACCTAAAATAGCCATTTTAAATAACTCATCTTTTAAAGAAGGATTTCGTGAAGTTCCAATTACTAATGCACCAAATACGGTACCAATTCCTACTCCAGCTCCTGCTAGTCCAATAGTTGCTAATCCAGCTCCTATAAATTTAGCTGCTTGTAATAACATATAAATATAAAATAAATGTATTTTTTTTTCGGTGGCTTTGATGCAGCTGTGAATAAAAAAATTCTTCTATCTTAAAGTTCCCATCAAATGTTATAGTTTTAAATTTTATTTAAAATTTTTATGGTCTCTGTGATCTATGGATTTTATTTAAATTATAGAAAAATTATTGTTTTAATAGGTAATTTCGCCCCTCCAGTTTTAAAAGCTGTAATTGCAATATTTTTAGATATTCCACAAATTTCAAATAAAATCGTACCCGCACTAACTTTAACGCTTCAATGAGAGACTGCACCTTTACCTTTACCCATTCGGACTTCAGTAGGTTTTGCTGTGACAGGTATACTTGGAAAAATGCGGATTCATAATTTTCCTTTTCGGTTTAATTTTCTGACAATAGCTTGACGAGCTGATTCAATTTGTCTAGATGAAATAGTAGCAGATTTAGCAGCTTTTAAGCCAATATCTCCAAATTGTAATTTGTTTGAGCGAAAATTATATTTATGTAGTCTTCCTTTTTGTGTTTTTTTATACTTGGTTTTTTTAGGTTGTAATAACATAAGTTTCTTAATCTTTATTTTCACACATTCAAACCTTTATTCCAAAAGTTCCGTTAATGGTATACGCAGTTGATTGATGATAATCAATTTTGGAATTAAATGATTGTAAAGAGAATTTTCCAAATTGCATTATAACTTTTTTTGCTCTTGGTGCTCTATTAAATCGACCTTTAATTACAATTTTTGCACCTGTAAGATGTGATATATCAGCATTTATTAAAAGTTTTATAGTTTGTTTTAAAAATCCCAAAAAATAGTTATCTTTTCGAGAAATAGTAATTTGATCACTTTTTATTTGGTTTAATTTAAATTGGTAACTTATAAATTCTGCTAATAGTTTTGCTGATTTTCTTTTAGAAATACTGATAAATAAAATGTTAATGGCTTCTTTAAAAAAAGAATTTCTAACAAACTTTTTTAATTGTTTAAAAACAGTTTTACAATTTTTAATTTGATTATAGGTTAATTGTTTATAATTATTTAAGTTTTGTAATTTTATAAAAATATTAATCTTTTTTTTAGTGTATTGGCTTAAACTTTCTAGCAAAATATCTTCAAATTTTTTTAAAAGTATTGTCTGTTTTAAATTTGATCTATAAGGTAACATATTTTTTTTACTCTTTTTTTGAATATTTAATCGTTTAATTCGAATTGAAAATTTTTTTTGATATTTAGTTAAATTTTTGTCAATAATTTGAATTGTTTTTTCTGTTAGATAAAAAGAAATAAATATTTGTAAAGAGTTGTCGGAATAAAATATTTTGCAATTATGAATTTTTATTTTGTATAGGTCAAAAATTCGATTTATATATTTTTGAATTTCTAAAGTTTTATACAAATATAAAGATGATTCTTCATTATTTTTTTCAATATATTTTTGTTCTCAGTTTTTTTTACAGATACCTAATCGAAAAATACGTGCATCTACTTTTTGTCCCATTTTTATTTATTTTTTTTTTTATAAGA
>JACCDI012071310.1_pt1 | contig 12985 bp, 12 predicted proteins | sample 7442791 | NCBI WGS metagenome assembly JACCDI01 (sample SAMN15323434, study PRJNA562643) | freshwater metagenome | isolation source: river surface water | place: USA:Blue River Watershed | collected 2017-08-15
CGGCGGTGGTCGGCACCGCGATCAAGGGGGCCACGCGGTCGGTGATCTTGGGCGAGCCGCCTTCTATGGTGGCGTAGGTCTTGAGTGGCCCCTCGTGCGTGGCGGCAATCGCCACGCCCTTGGCGCAGTCAATCGACGAGCCGCCGCCCAGCGCGATCAGGCCGTCGCAGCCATCCTGTTTGTAGATGGCGGCAGCGTCGCGCACGGCGGCTTCGGTCGGGTTGGACGGGGTCTGGTCAAAGACGCTGACTTTGAAGCCGGGCAAGGCGGCCAGCGCCTTGTCCAGGATGCCCACGGCCTTGACACCGGCATCGGTCACGATCAGCGGGCGGCTGATGCCGACCCGTTCGCACTCGGCCTTGAGCAGGGACAGGGCGCCAAAATCGATCTGGATCTGGGTGATGTAGTGGATGGTGGCCATGCGAACGCTTTCAATGGTTACAAACGGTAAACCTCATTTTGATGCGAGATTCATCGTTTAGCCTTGGTGTCCCCGTCACGTTGGCGATACACCGTGCCTGCCACCCTTGAGGCGGGCATGGACCGATAGAAAGGGCATCGCATGCATTTTCCATATTGGCTTGCCCGGCTCAGGCGTTGGTGGCGCAAGCAGGCGCAGCGGCTGCAAGGCCGCGATGACAGCCTGCGTCCAGTCCAGCTGGCACAGACACCGCCCACCCTGCTGCTGGACTACAGCGCCAGAGCCTATGCGTCGGTGCTGATTCCTGCACTCAACGAGGAAAAACGCATTGCCCAGGTGGTGGCCTACGCGCTGTCAGACCCGGCCACGGCCGAGGTCATCGTGATCGACGACAGCTCAACCGACCGGACCGCCGAACTGGCCGCCCAGGCCGGCGCCCGGGTGCTGACCAGCAGCATGCTGGGCAAGGGCGCTTCGATGCGCGACGGGCTGGAACAGGCGCAGTCGGACATCGTGGTCTATTTGGACGGCGATCTGGCCGGGTTGCGGCCAGCCATCATCAGCGACCTGTGCCAGCCCTTGCTTGGCGGCAGCGCCGACTTCGTCAAGGCGCGCTTCGGGCGTGGTGGCGGCCGCGTCACCGAGCTCACCGCCAAGCCGATGTTGAAAATCTTCTTTCCGGAGCTGGCAACGTTTGCCCAGCCTCTGGGCGGCATCGTGGCAGCACGCAAGAAGCTGCTGATGACACTCACTTTCGAGGACGATTACGGGGTGGACATCGGCTTGCTGGTCGATGCGCACCTGGCCGGGGCGGTATTGGCCGAGGTGGACATTGGTGCGCTGGAGCACGACAGCCAGCCCCTGCAGGACCTGACCCTGATGGCCAACGAGGTCGGGCGCGTCATCTTCAACCGCGCCCGGGCAGCCGGCCGGCTGCACGTCGAGCAGGTCTCGGCAATGTTCGAGCTGCAGCGGCAGGCGGCTTCGGGCATCGACTACATCCTGACGCGGCGCAAGCAGCGCCAGCGTCTGCTGCTGCTCGACATGGACGGCACCATCACACCCACGCAGTTTGTGCAGGAGCTGGCCCAGGCCACGGGCCAGGCGCAGGCCTTGCAGCCCCTGCTGGAGGGCGCCAGCGACCCCGACTTGCGCCGCGAGCGTATCGCCGAGGTGTTTCGCTACACCCACAAAACCCGGTTTGAGCAGGTGGCGCGGAATATGGCGATCCGCCCCGGCGTGATCGAATTCGTTCGGCACATGAAACGCCAGGGCTTCATGGTGGGGGTGGTCAGTGACAGTTATTTCATCGCGGCCAACATCTTGCGGCGCAGGATCTTTGCCGATTTTGCGGTGGCGCACACGCTGCTGTTCGACCACGAGGTCTGTACCGGGCAGGTGCGGATCAATCCGGCTTTTCAGGCGCCTCCAGAACTGGGCGAGTCCGGCATCTGCAAGAGCCATGTGCTGCAACGCTTTCTGAACGACCCCCAGCCCCCAAAAATCGACCTGGTCTGGGTGGTGGGCCATGACCTCAGCGACCTCCCGCTGATGCGACTGGCCGATCAGGCCTTTGCCATTGACCCCACACCCGGGCTGCTGCCAGCAGATGCGGGCATCACGGTGCTGAGCTCGTTTGCAGACTTCTCGCTCGTGCTTTCCAGGCTGGCGCCCGCAGATAATGCCGCAAGCCCATGAGTTCACACCACACCAACCCCCATTCGCGTCTGAGCCCCGCGGCCCGGCTGCTGATCGAGCGCATCCACCGCGCCGGCCGTCCACCCATGGAGGCCCTGACGCCTGCGCAGGCCCGCGAGTTCTATAACATCGGCGGTCCCATTCTTGACTTGCAGCCCCCGCCCAAAGTGGACCGGGTGGAGCCATTGCAGGTGCCGGTGCGCGATGGCCATGCCTGTCCGGCACGGCTTTACGCGCCGCAAAGCGACGCGCCGCTGCCCGTGCTGCTGTACCTGCACGGCGGCGGCTTCACCGTCGGCAGCCTGACCACGCACGACGTGCTCTGCCGCCAGCTCAGCCGCCAAGGCCATTGCGCGGTGGTCTCGCTGGACTACCGGCTGGCGCCCGAACACCGCTTTCCGACCGCGCTGCATGACGCCTGGGACGCACTGAACTGGCTGCGAGCGCAGGGCGCTTCGCTGGGTCTGGACACCACCCGGCTGGCCATTGGCGGCGACAGCGCGGGGGGCACCCTGTCGGCGGTCTGCGCCCTGATGGCGCGCGATGCCGGCCTGCCCCTGGCGCTGCAGCTGCTGTTCTACCCCGGCTGCACCGGCCGCTGCGACCTGCCTTCGCACCACGCCTACGGCAAAGGCTTTTTGCTGGACGTGAGCACCATCGACTGGTTCTTCAATCACTACATCGACGAGGCCGACCGCGACGACTGGCGCTTTGCCCCGCTCAACGCCGATGACCACGGCGGCGTGGCCCCGGCCTGGATCGGCCTGGCCGAATGCGATCCGCTGGTCGACGGCGGCATGCGCTATGCCGACGCCCTGCGCATCGCCGGTGTGCCGGTCGATCTGGAGATTTACCGCGGCATGGTGCATGGATTTGTCACCATGGCCCGCGCCTTGCCCGACGCTCTGACGGCGCATGCCGATGCGGGCAGGGCCCTCAAAAACGCATTCACCCCTTTGTAGGAGGCCGCCCCTGCGGCCGAATGCCTTCGCGCGCAGGGGCGCGCTCCTACAGGACCACTTCAGGAGAACACATGAAACGACAGGACTTTCGCTTTGCCCACCGCCTGCGCGTGCGCTGGGTCGAGGTCGACATGCAGCAGATCGTCTTCAACGGCCACTACCTGATGTACTTCGACACGGCAGTCACCGACTACTGGCGCAGCCTGGCCATGCCCTACGCGGCCACCATGCACCAGCTGGGCGGAGACCTCTACGTCAAGAAGGCCAGCGTCGAGTACCACGCCAGTGCCGAAATGGACGACTTTCTGCAGGTCTGCATGCGCTGCGACCGCGTGGGCAACTCGTCCATGACCTTTGTGGGTGCGATCTTCCGCGGCGACGAACTGCTGATCACCAGCGAGCTGGTTTATGTGTACGCCGATCCGGTGGCCAAAAAGTCGCAGCCGGTGCCTGCGGCCCTGCGTGACATGCTCGAAGCCTTTGAGCGCGGCGAGGACATGGTGCAACTGCACCTCGGCAACTGGCACGATCTGCAAAAACTGGCCAGCCCGCTGCGCACCGAGGTGTTTGTGGACGAGCAGAAGGTCCCGGCCGAGATGGAGTGGGACGAAGACGACAAAACCGCGCTGCACTGCGTGGCTGTGAACCGCATGGGCATGCCGCTGGCCACCGGCCGCCTGCTGCAGCACGCGCCGGGCGTGGCCCGCATCGGCCGCATGGCCGTCAAAAAGCCCATGCGCGGCAGCGACCTGGGCCGCCGTGTGCTGCAGGCCTTGATGGACGCTGCCCGCGCGCGCGGTGACCAACAAGTGCTGCTGCACGCCCAGTGCAGCGCCGAGGGTTTTTACCAGCGCTCAGGCTTTGTGCCGCACGGCGCGGTGTTCGAGGAGGCCGGCATCGCGCACATCGAGATGGTGCGCGATCTATCGCTGTAGGAGGCCGCCCCCGCGGCCGAAAACATGTTCGCGCGCAGCGGCGCGATCCCACACGGCTGGATGTAGGAGGCCGCCCCTGCGGCCGAAGGCTTGTTCGCGTGCAGGGGCGCGCTCCCACAATCGGTTTTGAGCCGGCCTTAAATGTCTTCAAGCAGGGCGTAGGGCAGGGGCAGCAGTTCGAGCGTTTCGCCCGTTGCGCTGCCGGCGTGCCAGCCCGTTTGCATGCTCTCCAGCGTGCCACTGACCAGGGCTTCAAAACCCTGCCCGTTTGGCCGGGCCGCGCACTGCACCACGGTGCCGCAAGGCTGATCCGGGTCGGTCGGCGTGAAGACGTCCTGCCCTGCCTGCAACATCACCGGGCTGAATACCCGCGCCATGCGGCGCTTGAGGGTGCCCCGGAACTGGCTGCGGGCGACCACCTCCTGGCCGGGGTAACAACCCTTTTTGAAGTTCACGCCACCGACCGATTCGTAGTTGAGCATCTGCGGCACAAAAGCCTCGAACACCGGCAGCGTGACAAAGGGCACGCCGCTGAGCACCGAACCCCAGGCCCAGACCTCGGCGCTCACGGCCGGGCCTTCGGGGGCGGCTTGATCCTGGGCGCCGATCCAGAAGGCGCGCTCTTGCCGTGCATCACCGGCCACGGCCGGGTACAGCGCTACCGCATGGCCACCCGCCCATGCCACGGTTTGCCACGGGGCGGCGTCGGCCACGGCGGCGCGGGCGCTGTCGCCGAGCAGGCCGCGCAGTTGCCACTGGTTACTCGCGTCCGTCAGCTTGACCTTGGCGCGCAACACGAACATGGACAGGCGTTTGAGGGTCTGGGCCAGCAGGTCCTGCGGCATGACCAGCAGCACCATGTCGGGCGCGGTCTTGACCACGACAAAGCTGGCCTGCATGCGCCCCTTGGCGTTGCAGAAGGCCGCCAGCCGGGCCTGGCCCACGGGCAAGAGCAGCACGTCGTTGGTCAGCTGGTTGTGCAAAAAGTTGGCCGCGTCTTCGCCCTGGGCCTGGATCACCCCCAGTTGGGGCAGGGCGCAGGTGCCATTGAGGTGGCGGGCAAGTTCTGTGGGGAGGGCAGGGGACATGGTGTGCTGTCAAGACGTCTGGCGATGGGGCTGAATTATCATCCCCGGCTCGTGAACATGACGTTTTAAGGGTTTGGCTTTGCTCAAGAGTGCGATGAAATGGCTGGCCGGCCTGCTGACGCTGGCCCTGCTGGCTGGTCTGGGTGGCCTGTGGTGGCTGCACCTGCCGCTGGATACCGGCGCCGGCCAGCCCACGCTGGACCTGTCGATCGAGCCCGGCACCACGCCGCGCACGGTGGCGCAGGCCGTGGTGGATGCGGGTGCGCAAACCTCGCCGCTTGCGCTGTACGCGTGGTTTCGCCTGTCCGGTCAGGACCGCCAGATGCGTGCCGGCAGCTATGAGATTGCCCCCGGCACCACACCACGTCGCCTGCTGGCCATGCTGGTCCGCGGCGAGGAAAGCTTGCGCACGGTCACGCTGGTGGAGGGCTGGAACTGGCGTCAGCTGCGCCAGGCATTGGCCAAGGCCGAGCTGCTCAAGCCCGAGAGCCAGTCGCTCAGTGACGAAGCCCTGATGGCCCGCCTGGGCCGACCCGGCGTGGCACCCGAGGGCCGTTTTTACCCCGACACCTACAGTTACGCCAAAAACAGCAGCGACCTCAAGGTACTCGAGCGTGCCCTCAAGGCCATGGACAGACAGCTGGACAAGGCCTGGGCAGCCCGCTCTCCCGGCGTGGCGCTCAAGTCACCCGACGAGGCGTTGATTCTGGCCAGCATTGTTGAAAAGGAAACCGGCAAGGGCTCGGACCGGGCCATGATTGCCAGCGTTTTTCACAACCGCTTGCGCATCGGCATGATGCTGCAGACCGACCCGACGGTGATCTACGGTCTGGGCGAAGCCTTTGACGGCAACCTGCGCAAGGTCCACTTGCGCACCGACACGCCCTGGAACACCTACACCCGCGCCGGCCTGCCGCCCACGCCGATCGCCATGCCCGGCAAGGCGGCCCTCATGGCTGCCGTGCAGCCGGCCAGCAGCCAGGCCCTGTACTTTGTGGCTCGGGGTGACGGCAGCAGCCATTTCAGCGCCTCTCTGGACGAGCACAACCGGGCGGTCAACCGCTACCAGCGGGGGCAGAAACCCGCCGATTGATGCACCGGCCGCAGAGGAGTGGGAGCGCGCCCCTGCGCGCGAACAGCCTTCGGCCGCGGGGGCGGCCTCCTACGGAAGGGGGGCTAGCCTGCGACAATTGTTCTTTTCGCACATCTTTCATGACACGCGGTCTTTTCATCAGCTTCGAGGGCATCGACGGTGCCGGCAAGTCCACCCACATCGAAGGGGTGGCGGCGCGTTTTCGCGAGGCGGGCAGGACGGTGGTGCTGACCCGCGAGCCCGGCGGCACGCCGCTGTCCGAAAAGTTGCGCGAACTGGTGCTGCACGAGCCGATGGATGCGCTGACCGAGGCGCTGCTGATGTTTGCCGCCCGCCGCGAGCACCTGATGCAGGTGATCGAGCCGGCGCTGGCGCGGGGCGATGTGGTGCTCTGCGACCGTTTCACCGACGCCACCTTTGCCTACCAGGGCGGCGGCCGGGGCTTTGACTGGGCCGTGCTCGGTCAGCTCGAAAGCATGGTTCAGCAATTGCCGGAAGGCGGTTTGCGCCAGCCCGACCTGACGGTCTGGTTTGATCTGGACCCGGCCATTGCCGCCGAGCGGCTGGCTTCGGCCCGCGTGCCGGACAAGTTCGAGTCGCAACCCGCCGACTTTTTTGCCGCCGTGCGCGCTGGCTATGTCCGCCGCGAGGCCGAGATGCCGCAGCGTTTTGCCCGCATCAACGCCGCACAGACGCGCGAAGCGGTCTGGGCCGATGTGACCCGCGTGGTGACGCCGTGGCTGGGCAAGGGCGCAGCATGATGGCGCCCTGGATTGCCCGCCAGACCCAGGCCCTGCTGGCTCAGCGCGGCCACGCCTGGCTGCTGCAAGGTCCTTCGGGCCTTGGCCAGTACGAACTGGCACTCGCGCTCGTCTCGGCCTGGCTCTGCGAACAGCCGACGGCGCAGGGCGCCTGCGGCCATTGCCCCAGCTGCCACGCCATCGAGGTGCGCACCCATGCCGACCTGGCGGTGCTGATGCCCGAGACGCAGATGCTCGAACTCGGCTGGCCGCTGTCTGAAAAGGCGCAGGCCGACATCGACGACAAGAAACGCAAACCCAGCAAGGAAATCCGGGTGGAGGCCATGCGCGACCTGGTGGAGTTTGCCCAGCGCACCGACGCCCGCGGGCGTGGCAAGGCGGTGCTGGTGTTCCCGGCCGAGCGCATGAATGCCGTCACGGCCAATGCCCTGCTCAAGACGCTCGAAGAGCCGCCCGGCGATGTGCGTTTTGTGCTCGCCACCGAGGCCGCCCACCAGCTGCTGCCCACCATCCGCAGCCGCTGCCAGACCCACACGCTGGCCTGGCCCGTAGGCGCCGAGGCGCTGGCCTGGCTGGCCGGGCAGGGCGTTGAAGCCCCCGTGGCCGAGGCCTTGCTGCGCAGCGCCGGTGGCCGCCCGAGCGACGCGCTGCGCCAGAACGGTGTCGGCCTGTCGCCCGCCTGGTGGGCCGCTTTGCCCAAGGCCATGCAGCAGGGCGATGCCTCGCACCTGTCCGATCTGACGCCCGCGCAGGCGATCGACGCGCTGCAAAAGCTCTGCCACGACCTGGTGCTGCGCGGCAGCGGCGCCGAGCCGAGGTTTTTCATGGCCACACAGCTGGCCGACTGCCATGCTTCGGTGATGGCACTGACCGACTGGTTCAAGCGCCTGATGCAGTCGGCGCGCACGGCCGAACACCCCTTCAACGCCGGACTCATGCTGGAAGCCCTGGCCAACGACGCCCAGCAGGTCCTCAATGCCCGTGACCCTGCCTGAGCCTGATCCCCATTTATGTACATCGATTCCCACTGCCACCTGAACTTTCCCGAACTGGCCAGCCAGCTGCCTGAAATCCTGAGCGCCATGCAGGCCGCGCAGGTGCACCAGGCCGTGGTCATTTGCACCACCATGGAGGAGTTTGGCGCCGTCAAGGGGCTGGCCGCGCAATACCCGCACCTCTGGGCCACGGTGGGCGTGCACCCCGACAATGAAGGCGTGCACGAGCCCAGCCTGCAGGAGCTGGTCGATGGCGCAGCCGACCCCAAAGTGATCGCGATTGGCGAGACCGGGCTGGACTACTACCAGATGGACGAGCGCAAGGGCGGCCGCACCGTGGCCGATCTGGAATGGCAACGCGAGCGCTTTCGCACCCACATCCGTGCTGCCAGGCAGGTGCAGCTGCCGCTGGTGATCCACACGCGCTCGGCGTCCGACGACACCATTGCGATTCTGAAAGAAGAGGGTGAGCAGGGCGGACCGGGCTCGGCGGGTGGCGTGTTCCACTGCTTCACCGAAAGCATGGAGGTGGCCCGCGCCGCGCTGGACCTGGGTTTCTACATCTCGTTTTCGGGCATCCTGACCTTCAAGAGCGCGGCCGACCTGCGTGAAGTGGCCAGATTTGTGCCCGATGACCGTTTCCTTATTGAGACCGACAGCCCATATCTGGCACCGGTGCCTTACCGCGGCAAGACCAACAACCCTTCTTACGTGCCCTTCGTGGCCGAGCAGCTGGCCGACCTGCGGGGCAGTACGCCTGAGCAGATCGGTGCGCTCACGAGCGCAAATTTCCACCGCCTGTTTGCCAGAACCGCTGTTGTTCAAATTTCATCCTGAACCTTAAGAGATTTTCTCAGGACATTGATTTATATGGCCTTTTCTTTGTCCTCATGTGATTTCTCATACAACATGAAGAAGTTAAAAAAAACCTTTGTCGGCATTGGATTTTTCGCTCTGGCTGGTCTTTCTTGGGGTGGTTCCTGGGACGACTTTTTCAATGCCATCCGCCTGGACAACCCGAACACCCTGCAGGCTTTGCTGCAGCGCGGTTTTGACCCCAACACCGTCGACCAGCAAGGCACACCGGCACTGATGAGGGCATTGCAGGAGCAGTCGTACAGGGCGGCTGAGGTCTTGGCCGATCATCCACAGATCCGTGCCGAGGTGCGCAGCCCACGCGATGAGTCGCCGCTGATGTTGGCGGCACTGCGCGGTCAGGACGCACTCGTCGTCAAACTGGTCTCCAAAGGCGCTGCCGTCAATAAGTCCGGTTGGACGCCGCTGCATTACGCTGCCACCGGCGGGCATGTGCGCATTGCCGCATTCCTGATTGGTGCGCATGCAGATGTGAATGCCGAATCGCCCAATGGCACGACGCCGCTGATGATGGCGGCCATGTACAGCAACAGTGACATGGTCAAACTGCTCCTGGAATCCGGTGCGGAAGCTTATCCACGCAATGACCTGGATTTGAGTGCAGAGGATTTTGCGGTCAAGGCGGGCCGGGACGATTCTGTGCGCCTGATTCGCCAGGTTCTGCAGCGCTGATCAGTATTGGCGTACCGCGTGTTTCAAGCGAGTCCTTGCGCATCTGACATGAATTGATATATACGATGTATCTTATGTTAAGTTAAATTAAATCAAGGTTGCCCATTGTCGCGACTGGCGCGTGATGCAGTTGCGGGACTTGAGTCACTTGATGGGAAGTTGCCTGTGGACCAGGATGGGCGCCAGCACCAGCTGCGTCACCAGAACGCGTTCGCTCGATGGATGTTGCCAACCTGCTGCCGTGTCGCGCAAGAGTCCTGGGACATACAGATCAAATATGACCCCAGACCATGAGTGCGTCTCGCTCATCGGTGAAAAGATCCACCTTGGCGCCCACAGGCAACAGCACCTTGGTCGGCACATGGCCAAACGGCAAGCCGGTCACTACGGGAGGCTTGATCTGGCTGCGCAGCCAGCCCACCACGGTGGACAACTTGAAACCCTTGTCGTGCGTCGGCACCAGCTTGAAGTTGGTGAACTGGCCCAGCACCACAGCTTTCTGGCGAGCCAGTACACCCGCATGCAAAAGCTGGGTAAGCATGCGCTCTATGCGGTAGGGGTGCTCGCCAACGTCTTCGAGGAAGAGCACGCCCTTGTCGATAGGCGGGAAATACGGCGTGCCCAGCAGGGACACCAGCACAGACAGGTTGCCGCCCCAGAGCACGGCATCTGTGACGCGGACCTGAAGCGTGGCCTCGGCCTTGGGGCGTTGCCAACCGGCGCCCTCCCCTTGCTCAGCCACCAAGTCCTCGAAGCAGGCCAGCGTGATGTCGTCAGGCTCGGTCTGTGGCCCGAAATCCTCGCCCAGGGCCGGTCCTTGCCAGGTGATGAGGCCGGTTTTGGCCAGGACGGCCTGGTTGAACGCCGTGAAGTCGCTCAGGCCCACAAACTGCGTGCCACTGTCGATGGCTTTGGCAATGGCTTTGTACGGCAAGCCCGGCAGGATGCGCGTGAGGCCGTAGCCGCCCCGCGAGATCAGGGCGATGTCGGCGCCGCTGGCGGCTGCGCGGCCAACGGAAGCGATGCGGGTGGCATCGTCACCTGCAAAGCGCATGTGGCAGTCCAGTGCAGCTTTGTCGATTTCAACCTCGTGGCCCAGGGCTTGCAGGCGCTTGACCCCACGCCGGAAAGCGGCCTTGTCGCGCACCGCGCTGGAAGGGGAAAAAACGTAAATGTGGGCCATGACGGAACTTTCTTGAACAACGCCGAGTGTCGCACGAGCCCTTAAAGCAATTTCGCCAGGGCACGTGGTCCAGCCCTGTAGCCTTTATCGGGATAAGGCGCATCTCGCCAGGCTCGGCTCAGAGGTGTCGGTGCTTGTGGCGTACCGAGCACATACCGCTGCGGGCGTTGGGTCATCAGTGAAATGAGCAAGGGCTGAATCTCCGGAGCACCCACCAGCACCACCTGCTCCAGATCCAATCTTTCACAAAGTTCATCAAGCCCCTGCACATGGGTCTGCAACAAATGAAAACTTTCCTTTTTGGGTTTGTCACTGCGTCCGAAACCCATCAGATCCGGCACGATGTGGCGACCAGCCGGGGCTGCTTGCAACGCTTCGCGCCAGGCCAGCGACCAGCTGTCGGGCCCATGCACCCAGAGCGTGGCCTGCAGCGCATCGGCCGGCCCGGTGTCGTTCACATGCAGGCGCAGCCCTTGAAGGCTGGGCAAGTCATCAAACAGGAGCGGGATGCCTGGCATCTGTGGCAAGTCCTTGAAGGCCATCTCGGGTGTGCGCAGCGCGTCTTCTCGCAATGGGCTGGTGTTGATGCGGCGGGGTTTGAAGAAATCCTTGAGCACCTGCGCACATTCTTGAGCCCGCACACCGCCGGTGATCTGTGTCTGGTGGTTCAACTGCGGATAGGAAAACAGGTCAAGCACTGATCCCGCCACGCCGGTGCGGGGATCGGCTGCACCAAACACCACGCGGTGCAAACGAGCGTGCAGCATGGCCCCGCTGCACATGGCGCAGGGCTCCAGCGTCACATAGAGCGTGCAACCGTCGAGCCGGTAATTGCCCAGCAGCCTGGACGCCAAGCGCAGGGCCATCACTTCGGCATGGGCGGTGGGGTCATGGCCGGCAATCGGGGCATTGCGGCCAGTGGCGATCAGCTGGCCGTCTTTGACGACCACCGCCCCTACAGGCACTTCGCCTGCTGCCGCGGCCTCGCGGGCTTGCGCCAGCGCCAGGCCCATCCAGTGTTCGTCGCTCAGGCGCTGATCGCTCACACCAGTCCCAATTTCTTCATCCATGCGGCCAGGGCCTGCTCCTGCGCATGGCCCATGGCATAGGCGGCGTGCATGGCCGCATGCGCCTCGGGGCGGTGCTGGTTGAGCTTGATGGCGCACTGCAGGTCGACGATGCGCAGCTCGAAAGCAGTGACGGCGTTCAGCATTTTGCCGGTGTAGTCCGCTGGCAAGGCGCGCCACTGTGCGGCATAAGCCGGCTCATGGTCGGCGATCAGCTGCTTGAGCAACGCATCCTTGGCCTCTTCGCCATCGAGCAGACGGGCTTCGACCCGAGCCTGCACCGCCAGATACGACCAGGTCGGCACCCGCTGAAGATCGGGATAGACCTTGGGCGACATGTAGGCCTGCGGCCCCATGAAGCTGGCCAGCGCCAGCGGGCGTTTTTGCAAATAGCCCCAGAGGGGATTGCCCCGGGCGCAATGCCCCAGCAGCATGGCAGGCTGACTGCCCTCTTCCACCAGTTTGAGCGGCAGGTGCGTGATGAACGGAAAACCTGTGTCGTCTGTGGTCACCAGGCTGGCGAACGGGTGCTCGCGCATGAGGGTGGCAGCGTGCTCGGGCTGGTTGAACTGTTTGGGCAGGTACATGGCGCGATGCATGAAAAAGGCACCCGAAGGTGCCTTTGTTTTATTCCCACTCGATGGTGGCAGGTGGCTTCGAGCTCACATCATAGGTCACGCGGTTGATGCCGCGTACCTCGTTGATGATGCGCCCCGACACCTTCTTGAGCAGGCTGTAGGGCAGCTCGGCCCAGTCGGCGGTCATGAAGTCGCTGGTTTGCACCGCGCGCAGGGCCACCACATAGTCGTAGGTGCGGCCGTCGCCCATCACGCCCACGCTCTTTACGGGCAGGAACACGGTGAAGGCCTGGCTGGTCAGGTCGTACCAGGTCTTGCCGCTGTGGCTGTCGATGGTGTTGCGCAGTTCTTCGATGAAGATCGCGTCGGCGCGGCGCAGCAGGTCGGCGTATTCCTTTTTGACCTCGCCCAGGATGCGCACGCCCAGACCTGGCCCCGGGAAGGGGTGGCGGTAGACCATGTCGCGCGGCAGGCCCAGGGCCACGCCGAGCTCGCGCACTTCGTCCTTGAACAGGTCGCGCAGCGGCTCCAGCAGCTTGAGGCCCAACTGCTCGGGCAGGCCGCCCACGTTGTGGTGGCTCTTGATGGTGACCGCCTTCTTGCTCTGGGCGCCGCCGGATTCGATGACGTCCGGGTAGATCGTGCCCTGGGCCAGC
>JACCDI010016835.1_pt1 | contig 12983 bp, 12 predicted proteins | sample 7442791 | NCBI WGS metagenome assembly JACCDI01 (sample SAMN15323434, study PRJNA562643) | freshwater metagenome | isolation source: river surface water | place: USA:Blue River Watershed | collected 2017-08-15
GCTGTGCCGCGACCAGAAGCTGCCGATCCGCGTGTTTTCCATCGTCAAGCAGGGCGCGCTGAAGAGCGTGGTGCTGGGCGAGGATGAGGGCACGCTGGTGCACGTGTGAGCGCGGCGCACTTACCCGCGCCAACCAGCACCAACAGGTACCGACGAGTACCAATGAACGCCATCGCAGGACAGCCGCGCCGCAGCGCGAAGGCCCGCGATAAAGAATCCACCCACATACAGCAGGCCCGGAACCGGGCCCAGGAAACAGGAGAGCAGCATGACCATCGCTGACGTCAAGAAGACCACCGAACAGAAAATGCAGAAGTCGATCGAGACACTGAAGGCCGATCTCGCGAAAGTCCGTACCGGCCGCGCGCATACCGGCATCCTCGACCATGTGATGGTCGATTACTACGGCACCCCGACCCAGATCTCGCAGGTCGCGAACGTGACCCTGCTGGATGCGCGCACGATCGGCGTGCAGCCCTGGGAAAAGAAAATGATCGCCGTGATCGAGAAAGCGATTCGCGAATCCGACCTCGGCCTCAACCCGGCCACGCAGGGCGACGTGATCCGCGTGCCGACGCCTCCGCTGACCGAAGAGCGCCGCAAGGAGATGGTCAAGCTGGTCAAGGGCGAAGGCGAAGATGCAAAGGTCGCCGTGCGCAATATTCGTCGCGATGCGAACGAGGGACTGAAGAAGCTGCTGAAGGACAAGGCCGTGTCGGAAGACGACGAGCGCCGCGCCCAGGACGACGTGCAGAAGCTGACCGACAAGTTCGTCGCCGAGATCGACAAGCTGATGGTCGAGAAGGAAAAGGAAATCCTGACGGTGTAACGACCGTCCCCGGCAGCACCACCGGCACCACCACCGGCACCACCCGCATCACGACAGGCCGCAACGATGACAGCCAGCAGTTCGACCCAGCAGATACCCGAGACATCGATGGTGCCGCAGCATGTGGCGATCATCATGGACGGCAATGGCCGCTGGGCGACCTCGCGCTTCCTGCCGCGCGTGACCGGCCATGTGAAAGGGGTCGAGGCAGTGCGCGGCGTCGTGCGTGCCTGTGCCGAGCGCGGCATCCGTTTCCTCACGCTGTTCGCGTTCAGCTCGGAAAACTGGCGCCGCCCGGCTGATGAAGTGTCGATGCTGATGAAGCTGTTTTCGACCGTGCTCGAGCGCGAGGTCGACAAGATGCATGCCAATGGCATTCGCATTCGCGTGGTCGGCGATCTCAGCCGTTTCGACGGCAGGCTGCAGTCGCAGATCGCCGACGCCGAAGCCAAGACCGCCGGCAACACCACGTTGACGCTGACCATCTGCGCCAATTACGGTGGCCGCTGGGACTTGCTGCAGGCGATGAACCAGCTGCGCGCCGATCAGCCCGAGCTGGCGGAATACACCGAGGCCGACCTCGCGCCTTACCTGTGCATGGCGCATGCGCCTGAGCCCGACCTGTTCATCCGCACCGGCGGCGAGCAGCGCATCTCGAACTTCCTGCTGTGGCAGCTTGCGTATACCGAGCTGTATTTCACCGATACCTACTGGCCCGATTTCGATGCCGCCGCGCTCGATGAGGCGATCGCGTCTTACCAGAAGCGCGAGCGGCGCTTCGGCCGTACCAGCGCACAGCTGGTCGAGGTCAGGAAAGCCTCCTGATGCTCAAACAACGGATACTGACCGCGATCGTGCTGCTGGCCCTGCTCGCAGCAGTCCTCGGCTCCGGTTCACTGCTGGCCTTTTACCTGACACTGGCCGTGTTCTTCGGTGCCGCGGTCTGGGAAGCGCTGCGCCTGTTCAACGTGAAGCGCGCGATCCCGATCGCCGTCATTGCCGCGGTGCTGTTGCCGCCGCTGGCCGACCGCGCACCGTCCGAATGGCTGCCTTTGTCGTTGTTGTGCGTGCTGATCTGGGTGCTGCGCTTTGCGCCGGCGCTGAATATTGGCCTGCCCACATCCGAAGGTGCGCGCGGCTCGCTGTTTACCACCATCTACCTGCTCGCATTGTTCGGCTGCTTCATCGCCATTGCCGGCCTGTTCCAGCGCTCGGTCGTGTTCCTGGTGTCGGCGATGGCGATCGTCTGGATCGCTGACATCGGTGCGTACTTCGCTGGCCGTGCATTCGGCCGCCGCAAGCTGGCGCCGTCGATCTCACCGGGCAAGAGCTGGGAAGGCGTGCTTGGTGGCCTGGTGGCTGTCTGGTTGCTGGCCGGTGCTGCAGCGCTGACGCCGGTGCTGGCCGATACCTTCCCGGCGCGGCTGCTGCAGGGCTATGGCTGGCCATTGTGGGTGCTGCTGATGACACTGATCGTCGCTGCCAGCGTGGTCGGCGACCTGTTCGAGTCGATGATGAAGCGGCGCGCCGGCATGAAGGACAGCAGTCATTTGCTGCCGGGCCACGGTGGCGTGCTCGACCGCATTGATGCGCTGATCCCGGTGATGCCGCTGGTGCTGCTGCTCAGCGCGCGGCTGCCCTGAGCCGTTGGATCTGTCTGATCTGCTATCTTCCCGTCGTCACACACACAACCTACAAGCGACATGCAGCACATAACGATACTGGGAGCCACGGGTTCGATCGGCGTGTCCACGCTGGATGTGGTCGCGCGCCATCCTGATCGCTACCGTATCCATGCGCTCACGGCACACAGCAAGGTCGATGAACTGGCCGCGCAGTGCGAACGTTTCCAGCCGCAGCTTGCGGTGGTCGGCTCGGCAGCAGCTGCGCAACAGCTCGAGGCCTTGCTGAAGGCAAAGGGCTTGCGAACCGAGGTCGCCTTTGGCGAACAGGCATTGTGCGCGGCCGCCAGCGCGCCCGAATGCACGACCGTGATGGCCGCCATCGTCGGTGCTGCCGGCCTGCAGCCGACACTGGCGGCGGCCAAGGCGGGCAAGAAAGTACTGCTCGCGAACAAGGAAGCGCTGGTGATGTCGGGCCGCCTCTTCATGGATGCGGTGGCCGACAGCGGTGCTACGCTGCTGCCCATCGATAGCGAGCACAACGCGATCTTCCAGTGCCTGCCGCTGACCTACAGCCGGATGCCGTCCGACCACGGCATACGCAAGATCCTGCTGACCGCGTCCGGTGGTCCATTTCTGAACCGCGACCTCGCGACCCTGGCCGATGTGACGCCGGAGCAGGCGGTCGCGCATCCGAACTGGAGCATGGGTCGCAAGATTTCGGTTGATTCGGCGACGATGATGAACAAGGGCCTCGAAGTGATCGAGGCGCACTGGTTGTTCGGCGCACCGGCGAGCCAGATCGAGGTCGTGATCCATCCGCAGAGCGTGATTCATTCGATGGTGTCGTATGCGGATGGCTCGGTACTGGCGCAATTGGGCAACCCCGACATGCGCACGCCGATCGCGCATGCGCTCGCGTATCCCGAGCGCATCGAATCCGGTGTTGCACCGCTGGACTTCAGCCGCATTGCCAACCTCGAGTTCCGGCCCCCGGATTACGAACGCTTCCCCTGCCTGAAACTGGCCTTCGACGCGCTTGCGACCGGCGGCACGGCGCCGGCGGTGTTGAATGCCGCCAACGAGGTCGCGGTCGAAGCTTTCCTTGACCGCCGCATCGGATTCCGGAAAATCCCCGAATTGATCGCGCAAGTGCTGGACCGCCTGCCGGCACGGCCGGCCCATGGTCTCGAGGTGCTGCTTGACCAGGACCGCGCGGCGCGTGCGTGTGCGCATGAGCTGATGCTCGCCTGATATCCCGGAGTTGCCCATGGGCTTGTTGCAAACCGTCGTCGCGTTCGTGGTCGTGATCGGCGTGCTGGTCACCTTCCACGAACTGGGACATTACCTCGTCGCGCGCTGGTGCGGCGTGAAGGTGCTGCGCTTCTCGGTCGGCATGGGGCGCGTGATCTGGTCGCGCCGCTTCGGCGCTGATCAGACCGAATGGGCGCTGTCGCTGGTGCCGCTGGGCGGCTATGTGAAGATGCTCGACGTGCGTGATGACGATGCGGGCCCGATCGCTCCCGAAGATGAGGCGCGCGAGTTCACCCGGCAGAACGTGTGGAAGCGTATTGCGATCGTCGCTGCCGGACCGCTGGCCAACTTTCTGCTGGCGATTGTGCTGTTCACCGTGCTCTACATCCATGGCATGCCGGAACCGGTGGCGCGCGTGGCGGTGCAAGCGAACAGTGTCGCTGCTCAGGCCGGCCTGCAGCAGGGTGATACCGTCACCGCCATCGATGGCGAGCCGGTTCGTTCGTGGAACGAGATGCGCTGGTCACTGCTGCAACATGCGATGGATCGCAGGGATGCGCGGCTGATGGTCGAGCGTGCGAGCGCGCACGGCAACAAGGCGCTGGTCGAGCTGACGCTGCCGCTGCGTGCACTGCCGGCCGATGATCTGGATAACCATCTGTTTGACAAGCTAGGTTTGGAACTGGCCAGGCCGCCGGCCTTGCTGGGCGAGATCCTGTCCGATGGCCCGGCTGCCGCTGCCGGCCTGCAAGCGGGTGACCTGATCACGGCCATCAATGGTGTACCGGTCGAGGATGGCATCAGCTTCATCGAGCGCCTGCGCGACAGCCCCGGTCGCACACTGCAGCTCGACGGTGTGCGCGCTGGCCAGCCGTTCACGGCCGAGGTGACGCCGCAGCCGGAGCTCGTGGACGGGCGCGATGGCAGCGCGGGGAAAACCGTGGGCCGCATCCGCGCGCAGGTCGATATGCGATCGGCGATGGTCGTGATCGATGCGGGGCCGGTCGAGGCGATGTCGCGCGCGGTGCGCAAGACCTGGGACACCAGCGTGATGACGGTGACCATGCTAGCCAAAATGATAACCGGCGAGGCATCACTGAAGAACATCACCGGTCCGCTGACGATCGCCGATTACGCGGGTCAGACGGCGCGCGTGGGCTGGATCAGTTTCCTGTCGTTCATGGCCTTCATCAGCATCAGTCTCGGTGTGATGAACCTGCTCCCGATACCCGTTCTGGACGGAGGGCATTTGTTGTATTATTCGCTGGAACTTTTTTCCGGTCGTCCCGTTCCCGAGCGCATAGGGGCCATCGCACAACGTGCGGGCATAGGTTTGCTGATGGCGCTCATGGTCGTCGCGGTGTTCAACGACATCGTGCGGCTGATCGGGTAGTACGCCGGCGGATCCCTGGTCCGTCGCAAACACTCAAAAATCCTTTTGATGAAATCCGACCTCGAGCGCAAAGCGCTGCCTTTCTTCCCCAAACTCATCGTCGCCGCCATCTTCTCTGCCTTTGCAAGCCAGGCACTGGCGGTCGAAGCTTTCACCGTCAAGGACATTCGCGTCGAGGGCATACAGCGTACCGAAGCCGGTACTGTGTTCAGCTACCTGCCGGTGCGCGTCGGCGATACCTTCAATGATGAAAAGGCGGCAGCGGCGATCAAGGCGCTGTATGCGACCGGCTTCTTCAAGGATGTGCGCATCGAAGTCGATGGCAATGTGCTGGTCGTGATGCTGGAAGAACGGCCCGCGATCGCCAGCGTCGATTTCAGCGGCACCAAGGAATTCGAAAAGGCGCAGCTGATCAAGTCGCTGAAGGAGTTGGGCCTGGGCGAGGGTCGCATCCTCGACAAGGCACTGGTCGATCGCGCCGAGCAGGAACTGAAGCGCCAGTACCTGTCGCGCGGCCTGTATGGCGTGCAGATCACCACCACCGTCACGCCGATGGAGCGTAACCGTGTGAACGTCAGCTTCGTGGTGGACGAGGGCGAGGCCGCCAAGATCCGCCAGATCAATATCGTCGGCAACAAGGCCTTCAAGCAGGATGAACTGCTGGACCAGATCAAGCTGACGACACCCGGCTGGTTCACCTGGTACTCGAAGAATGACCAGTACTCGAAGCAGAAGCTGGCCGGTGACATCGAGACGCTGCGCTCGTTCTATCTGAACCGCGGCTATCTGGAGATGCAGATCGAATCCACGCAAGTGTCGATCTCGCCGGACAAGAAAGACATTTTCATCACCATCAACATCAACGAAGGCCAGAAGTACACGATCACCGGCATCAAGCTCGAGGGCGAGATGCTGGGCCGTGAAGCCGAGCTGGCCGAACTGGTCACGCTGAAGGCCGGCGAGGCGTACTCGGGCCAGAAGATGACCGAGAGCACGCGCAAGATCAGTGAGCGCATGGGGGTGTTCGGTTATGCGTTTGCGTCGGTGAATGCCGTGCCCGAGATCGACCGCGCGAAGTCGCAGGTCGCGTTCACGATCTTCGTCGACCCGGGCAAGCGCGTGTACGTGCGCAATATCAATATCGGTGGCAACGATCGTACGCGTGACGAAGTGATCCGCCGCGAATTCCGCCAGCAGGAAAGCTCCTGGTACGACGGCGACAAGATCAAGCTGTCGCGTGATCGTCTGGGTCGTCTTGGCTTCTTCACCGACACCACGGTCGATACCGTCGAAGTGCCGGGCACGCCGGACCAGGTTGACCTCGACGTGAAGGTGACCGAGAAGCCGACCGGCGCGATCATGCTCGGTGCCGGTTTCTCGTCGAGCGAAAAGCTGACCCTGACCGGCTCGATCAACCAGGCCAATGCCTTCGGCTCGGGCAACAATATCGGCATCAGCGTCAACACCTCGCGCGTGTACCGCACCATTGTGCTGTCGCACACGAATCCGTATTTCACCGATGACGGCGTCAGCCGTACCGTCGACGTTTACTACCGCACCACGCGTCCGCCGATCTATCTGACCGATGTCAATTTCAAGGTGGTCACCAAGGGCGCGAGTGTCAGCTTCGGCGTGCCGTTCACCGAATTCGACCGCGTATTCCTGGGTCTGGGCGCCGAAGAGACGCAAGTCGATACCTTCTCCAACAGCCCGTCGCGCTACATGAAGTATGTGCAGGACTTCTCGGGCGATGCCGATGGCATCGGCGGGGTGACCACGCGTTCGTATCCGCTGACCGCAGCCTGGCAGCGCGACAACCGCGACAGCGCGCTGATCCCGACCAAGGGCCGCTATCGCCGCGCCAACCTCGAGGTGTCGCCGGCCGGTTCGGCCTCGTACTACCGCGCAACCTACCAGGACCAGTATTTCTGGCCCTTGTTCAGCTCAGCCACGTTTGCGCTGAATGGCGAGGTCAATTACGGCGGTGGCATCGGCACCAAGCCTTACCCGATCTTCAAGAACTTCTATGCCGGCGGCATCGGCTCGGTGCGCGGCTACACGGCGGGTTCGCTGTCCGTCTCCGGTACCGGCAATGTGAGCTCGACCTCGGGCTACAACCTGCCGATCGGCGGCGCGGCCCGCGTGATCGTGAACGCCGAGCTGCAACTGCCGTTCCCGGGCACCGGCGTCGACCGCTCGCTGCGCTGGTTCACCTTCGTCGATGCCGGCCAGGTCTGGAACCCGCAGGACGGCGAATCGGTGCGGCTGGGCGACTTGCGCTACAGCACCGGCCTCGGCATCAGCTGGATCTCGCCGGTCGGTCCGCTCAAGCTATCGCTCGGTTATCCGATGAATGCTAAGTCCTACGACAGGGTTCAACGTTTCCAATTCCAGCTCGGCACCGGTTTCTGACGGATAGCGGGCTGACAATGGCATAATGGCCAGATTTCCGTTTCGGAGAAAAGCAAGTGGCATCTGTATTCAAAAAGACAAGCATGATCGCAGCGGCCCTGATGCTGGTTGCGGGCACCTCGCTGGCAGCGCAGGCACAGGAACTGAAGATCGGTTTCGTGTCGACCGAGCGCATCTTCCGTGATGCGGCGCCGGCCAAGGCAGCGACTGCCAAGCTGGAGCAGGAGTTCTCCAAGCGCGACAAGGACATCCAGGAACTGGCCGCCAAGCTGAAATCCGCTGCCGAGAAGCTGGACAAGGATGCGCCAGTGCTGTCGGATGCCGAGCGCGGCAAACGCCAGCGTGAACTGGCCGAGATGGACAAGGATTTCCAGCGCCGTCAGCGTGAGTTCCGCGAAGACCTGAACCAGCGCCGCAATGAAGAGCTGGCGATCGTGCTGGAAAAAGCCAACAAGGTGATCAAGCAGCTGGCCGAATCCGAGAAGTACGACATCGTGTTCCAGGAAGCCGTCTACTTCAGCCCGCGCATCGACATCACCGACAAAGTGCTCAAGGCACTCAACAAGTAAGCCAGGACCACCGCCATGGGCACTCGACTGGGAGACTTGGTCGATAGCTTGGGCGGGGAGCTGATCGGCGATCCCGCGCTGAACGTCGACGGGATCGCGCCGCTGGACACCGCCGGTCCTTCCGACATCACCTTTCTGTCCAACCCGAAGCTGCGCGCGCAGGCGGCGGCGACGCAGGCTTGCGCGCTGATCCTGTCGAAGGCCGAGCACGAGAAGCTCGACGGCTTCAGCGGCGCACGCATCCTCAGCGACAACCCCTATGCGTATTTTGCGTACGCCGCGCAGTATTTCGCGGCGCGCAAGGCCGTGCCCGTGCGTCCGGGTGCGCATCCGACCGCCGTGATCGAGCCGGGCGCGCAGGTTGCGCGCAGCGCGCACATCGGCGCGCATGTCAGCATCGCCGCCGGTGCCGTCATCGGCGAGCGCTGCGTGATCGGTGCCGGCTGCCGCATCGGCCGCGACGCGCGCATTGGCGACGACACCGTGTTCCATCCGAATGTCAGCTTCCTTGATGATTGCCATATCGGGCAGCGCGGCATCGTGCAATCAGGTGCCGTGATTGGCGGCGATGGCTTCGGCTTTGCGAACGAACGCGGCCGCTGGATCAAGATTCCGCAAACCGGCGGCGTGCGTATCGGCGACGATGTGGAGGTCGGTGCCAACACCACGATCGACCGCGGCGCGCTGGAGCACACCGTGATCGAGGACGGCGTCAAGCTCGACAACCAGATACAGATCGCGCACAACTGCGTGATCGGTGCGCACACCGCGATGGCCGGCTGTGTCGGCGTCGCCGGCAGCGCGAAGATCGGCAAGCACTGCACCTTTGGCGGCGCAGCGATGGTGCTGGGTCACCTGACGATTGCCGACAACGTGCACATTTCATCCGGCAGTCTGGTATCGCGCTCGATTTCGGAGCCGGGCCAGTACACCGGTTTTTATCCGCTGGCAAAAAATGCGGACTGGGAAAAGACCGCCGCCGTGGTGCGGCAGCTCGATGCGATGCGCGACCGCGTGCGCGAGCTCGAGAAAACCGTACGCTCGCTGACGGCCAGGGATGCAGCCGCCGGCGATGCGCCTGACTGACACATCGCGGCGAAAGCGACGCGCCCGCACACCGAGACAGATACCGCCGCGCCATCCCCGCGCGGCCTATAACAAGCAGCATTCAAACACAGAGATTAGGCAATCATGACAAGCAAAAGCCTCGACATCAACCAGATCAAGCAATACCTGCCGCACCGTTACCCGCTGCTGCTGGTCGACCGGGTGCTCGACTGGGAAGCGGGCAAGCAAATCACCGCGATCAAGAACGTCACCATCAATGAAGAATTCTTCAACGGCCATTTCCCGAACAAGCCGGTAATGCCGGGCGTGCTGATGATCGAGGCGCTCGCGCAGAGCGCCGCGCTGCTGGCGTTCCTGACCATGGGCCAGAAGCCGGATGAGAATGCCGTCGTTTACTTTGTTGGCATCGATGGCGCACGCTTCAAGCGTCCGGTCGAGCCGGGCGACCAGCTGACGATGCAGGTCGAGATCCTGCGCCAGTCGCGCGGTATCTGGAAGTTCAAGGCCAGCGCCAGTGTCGACGGCCAGCTGGCCGTCGAGGGCGAGCTGATGTGCACGATGCGCTCGATCGCCGAGCCGGGTGCAGCGGAATAAATGCAATGACAAAGATTCACTCCACCGCGCAGGTCGACCCCAAGGCGCAGCTCGATGCCAGCGTCGAGGTCGGTGCGTACAGCATCATCGGACCGGACGTCGTGATCGGCGCCGGCACGAAGGTCGGCCCGCATGTCGTGATCGACGGCCACACCACGATCGGCCGCGACAATGTGTTCTACCAGTTCTCGTCGATCGGCGCAGCGCCGCAGGACAAGATGTACGCCGGCGAGCCGACACGGCTCGAGATTGGCGACCGCAACACGGTGCGCGAGTTCTGTACCTTCAATCGCGGCACCACGCAGGACGTCGGCGTGACCCGTCTGGGCAATGACAACTGGATCATGGCCTATGTGCATCTCGCGCATGACTGCCAGATCGGCAACCACACGATCTTCGCGAACAATGCGCAACTGGCCGGCCATGTGCACGTAGGCGACTGGGCGATCATGGGCGGTCATTCGGGCGTGCACCAGTTCTGCAAGATCGGCGCGCATGCGATGGTGGGCATGTTCTCCAGCATCACGCAGGATGTGCCGCCGTATGTGATCCTGAACGGCAACCCGGCTGCGCCGCATGGCATCAACATCGAAGGCCTGAAGCGCCGCGGTTTTTCGCGTGAAGCGATTGGCGCGTTGCGCAATGCATACAAGCTGCTCTACAAGTCGGGCCTGACGCTTGACGAGGCGAAGGCTGCGATCGCAGCCGAAGAGCAGGGTGATCCCGACAGCGCGCCGCAGCTGAAACTGCTGCGCGATTTCCTTGATGGCGTGACCCGTGGCATCGTCCGCTGACCTGAACACCCCGTTGACGCTGGCGATGGTCGCCGGCGAAACGTCCGGCGACTTGCTGGCTGGCCGGCTGCTGTCGGGCCTGCGGCCAATGCTGCCCGATGCGCGCTTTCATGGCATCGGCGGCAAGGCGATGGCCGAGTACGGTTTCGAATCCGACTATCCGATGGACAAGCTCGCGGTACGCGGGCTGTTCGAGGTGATCCAGCATTACCGCGAGCTGAAAGCCTTCCGTGACGCGTTGCGCGACAGCCTGATCGCCGACAAGCCGGCGGCCTTCATCGGCGTCGATGCGCCGGACTTCAACCTTGACCTTGAGTTGGCGCTGAAAGAGTCTGGCATCCCGACCCTGCATTTTGTCAGCCCGTCGATCTGGGCCTGGCGCCGTAACCGGATCAAGAAAATCAAGCGTGCGGTGTCGCACATGATGGTGATCTTCCCGTTCGAGGAAGCGATCTATCAGAAGGCCGGCATCCCGGTCACCTATGTCGGCCATCCACTGGCCGAGGTGATACCGATGGACCCGGACCAGGATGCAGCGCGCGATGCGCTCGGGATCGACCGCGATGCGCGCGTCGTCACCATCCTGCCCGGCAGCCGCATGTCCGAGCTGAAGTACAACTCGCGGGCGTTCATGGAAACGGCAGCGATGCTGCTCAAGCGCGACCCGAAGCTGCACTTCCTGGTCCCGATGGCAGGTGACATGCAGCGCGCCTATTTCGAGCAGATGATCAAGGCGCCGGCGCTCAAGCGCACGCCGCTGACCAGGCTGCCGATGACCATCCTCGACGGTCGTTCGCATGAGGCGATGGCCGCCTGCGATGCGGCGCTGGTCGCTAGTGGCACGGCGACACTGGAAGTGGCGCTGTTCAAGAAGCCGATGGTGATCAGCTACCGGATGAACCCGTTCAGCTGGCAGATCCTGCGGCTGATGGCCTACCAGCCCTGGGTCGGCTTGCCCAACATCATGGCGCGCGAATTCCTCGTGCCTGAGTTGCTGCAGGACCGAGCAACGCCGGCCAGCCTGTCGTCGGCGTTGTGGGCGCAGCTGTCGAATGACCAGAACCGGCAGCGCCTGCGCCGCCGCTTCGTCGATCTGCATCATGACCTGATGCGCAACACCGCATCGCAAAGTGCCCATGCGGTGATGGCGCTGCTGTCGCAGCATGGCAAGCTCTGATGGCGTCCGCGCGTGGATCGCAGCAGCCGCGCATCGAACCGCAGCCGTCGTTCTCGCTGTTTGATACCGTCGGTGAGCTGGTGTGCGGTGTTGATGAGGCCGGCCGTGGCCCGCTGGCCGGGCCGGTGTTCGCGGCGGCCGTGATCCTCGACCCGCAGCGCCCGATCGCGGGCTTGCGTGACTCAAAGAAGCTGCCGGAAGCGAAGCGCGATGCGCTGGCCGAGATCATCAAGCGAGATGCGCTGGCCTGGTCGATCGCGCAATGCTCGGCAGCCGAGATCGATGAATTGAACATCCTGCAGGCGACCATGCTCGCGATGCGGCGCGCGATCGAAGGCTTGTCCGTTGCGCCGACGCTGGCGCTGATCGATGGCAATCGTTGCCCGGTCTGCACGGTACGCACCGAAGCGGTCGTGAAAGGCGATGACAAGGTGGCCGAGATCTCGGCCGCATCCATCCTCGCGAAGACTGCGCGCGACGCGGTGCTGATGCAGATGCATGCGCAATACCCGGACTATGGTTTCGACCAGCACAAAGGTTATCCGACCGCGCTGCATCTGGAGCGCTTGCGCGCGCACGGTGTGACGCCCGAGCATCGCCGTTCGTACGCGCCGGTCCGGATGCTGCTGGATCCTGCCTGAGTGCCGCGCCATCAGCTGCCCCTGAATTTGCTAACCACGATCATGGCCCTGCAGACCATTACCTCGCGCGACAACCCACAGTACAAGCAGTTGCGGCAAATCGCGACCAGCGCGCAGTCACGGCGCAAGGTTGGCCGCACGCTGCTCGACGGCGTGCATCTGTGCGAGGCCTGGCTGCAGCACCGTGGCTTGCCGGCGCTGTGCGTCATCGGCGAGGGCGCGCGCAGCCATCCCGAGGTCGCGTCCGTGCTGGAACGCTGCGAGCAGGGCGGCGGCACCTGCATCGTGCTGCCGGATGCCTTGTTTGCGCCGCTGTCGCAGGTGGAACATGGTGTCGCGCTGCTTTTCGTGGTCGACACACCGCTGTCGGCAGCGGCGCCGCTGGCCACCACCGCTGTGCTGCTGGACGGGTTGCAAGACCCGGGCAATCTCGGCGCGATATTGCGCACGGCCGCCGCAGCCGGCGTGCCGCGCGTGTACTGCGGGCACGGCAGCGTCGCCGCATGGTCACCGAAGGTACTGCGCGCCGGCATGGGCGCGCACTTCGTGCTCGACATCATCGAGGACGTCGATCTGGAAGCCTTGATACGGGGGGCGACGGTGCCGGTGCTGGCGACCAGCCTGCAAGCC
>JACCDI012101936.1_pt1 | contig 12983 bp, 10 predicted proteins | sample 7442791 | NCBI WGS metagenome assembly JACCDI01 (sample SAMN15323434, study PRJNA562643) | freshwater metagenome | isolation source: river surface water | place: USA:Blue River Watershed | collected 2017-08-15
ACTGCAACCTCCCGGAGAGACTGGACAGGGCGTCATGGCTTCGTCGTAAGGAGCGGAAACGAGGCGGGCTGCGCAATTGGTATTGAAGTTAGGGTTTGTTTGAACGGCCGATGGGTTCATCTTGCGACTGCGGTTGTCGTTCGCAGTGGTAATATCGAGATCTTGAATTTTACGAACGAGTTCTTGGGGTTGATTTTGGGTAGGAAGGATCATGCTTGAGGTTGATGCTGGCGGTGTCTTGGATTGTGAATGCTATGACTTGTGATTCTAATAGCGTTGTGGATACTTGGTTCCAAAGAGGTCAATCGATGTCAGAATATTCTCGAATTGAAATTATGTGATGATAGACCGATTACTTTTGATCTCAGGAAGTGTTGGGGTACTCGAGCTTTTTTTTAAATGTCATGACGCGTGCACAGATCCACGAATGCTGATTCTTCAAGAACGAAGAAGAAGAATCGGCTTTCACTCGGTGGGAGTGGTCTTGCGAATTGTGACTTCTGAATGTCCTTTTCCCTCCCTGTATGGAAGTACCGCTTAAGCTGATTAGAACCTGCCCCACGAGAATTTCGTAAAAAAATACAATATATTGTGTAATAAGATGTTCAATATCTCTCTATATCTTATACAACTCATACATTAGGTAGTCTGGAACGAAATCTTCTCCTCCAGAATCAGATAAAAACTAGGTTGTAACTTTGTCCCGCAGAAAAAAATATTACGACTAAGTTGGCAATATATAAGTTCAAGATTGCTAGGAGTATTCGGGTGAAAAATCGGCAGCAGTAGACGTTAAAAAATTGTATTCATGGTTATATCTTTTAATTCTTCTTACCGACCCATATCTTCTTGTCATTGTCCTTTTGCAATTCTTCCAAGACTCCGAGGGATCTTATCGTAGTACCGTTAAAATCTTTGTAGTTCAAAGAACTCATAGAGAACTTTGCACGATATCACTTCGTTTTATATTTTTTGTATATGTAGTTATTGTATTGTACCCATACGACACCAATAGATTCTTAAAATGCCAATCATTTTCCAAGATTGGACTAGCAAAAAATGAAAGTATAATTTTGTTTGAAAAGACATAATTCAGTGGATTAGTCCCAAAATTCATGTGTACAAAGAATAAGGTCACAAATTGACACTTTTCTTTGTTTCCCGAAGTGAGCGCGTGCTGCTGATGACAGCATTTTCTCCGCCTTCTCGTTCTCTAAAAGTTTATGGGAAATCGCATAAATATTAGGGAACAACTTTTTGGAGGTTTTAAAGCTCCTGAAACTTGTATGCAATTTTGCACAAATATTTTTCATGCATTCTACAAATGTGTTCAAGTAGGAATTGAGTATGTTTGTTGTCCATTGGAATTTTGGGAAAGAACATAAAAACATAAATGCATAAAATTCTTTGAAAATGAATAAATTTTAATAAATGGGGGAGGCACTATAGATGACTGTGAATGAGTCCATGCACCACAAAGTTCTTCAAAGTTTGTTAACATCAGACAGACAAGAAAGATTTGCACATTTGCGCTTTTTTGCTTTGTACATTTGTGCATTTGTTCAGTTGCACAGTTGCACATTTGCATTTTTGAATTTGGGGACTAATCCAGTAAAATGTAAATCTTGGGCTGGTCATTTTTTGCACTTTGTCCATCTCTGCTGGATAGATGGTGGGTTCTGAAATAGTACTTTTCAAGAAAAAGTAAAAAAAATTGTGCTCAAAAATTTCAGCTAGCACATGTTAACATGGTGATGCTACTTCTATGCTCTTGTCAGCCATCATCATGTAAAAAATACTATAGTATCAATTGACAAATGATGACACACATCAGACCAAGTGAATTTCAATTCCAGGGCTATAGATTCCAAGGAACAGCAGAAAAATAATTATGATTAATATTCATATTGGTATTTTGACCATGTTGGTGCCAGAGGTGATTTTTTGTCTGTCTCAAGCCAAAGAGACAGAGGACCAGCCCAGGATTTGTATTTCACTGTCTTACATAGTTCCAATGGTCAATGGTTCACTAGGTACACACAAAATATTTCAGCATTATGGTGAATCTTACTAATACTATTTTTCATTATGTATTAATATCTAAAATATTATAACACATTTTATGTTTCTAGTGAAGGATGCATGTGATGGGTTCCAGGTCCAATGATCTGTTGTTTAATATATCATATTTTATATATATTGGTTTCTACCCCCTCCCCCCCACCAAACAACAGAGTTCTGTTTCACTTTTGCCATGGGTCATTTTAAACTTAAATATTCTTTTTATATTTTGAACAGCTACAAGAAGCAGAATTTTGTGCCTATGTTTCTGAATTACTTTTGATAAAAAATTATCCTCAAATAAAAAATCACCAAATTGAAAAACATGATTATGTTTCACAGTTAAGCTGTGATATTAAAATCAAGACAGTGTTTCAAGTGACAGGAAGGACAAAGCCAAACAGCTCTGTTGCAAAGAGCAAGTGCGGTGGGTATGGTTTTGGCAGGTTTCTCTTTTGCACTTGTAAGTTTGGCACATCTGAACAGCACCAAGGATCTACTTGGCTGTTAAAATATTTTGTGAAATGGGACGCTGGAGTATGATTGTGAGACTGCTCTCCAACTTTTTGGCCAATCTCTCCATTCCTGCTTCATCCCTTGTTAGCTCATTGTCAATGAAGAGCCATGCAAGTTTGCAGCAGAATTCTAGGTATTTCATGATGTTGTCATCCTTATGCACAATATTCTCGAGGACAAGATAAACATTGACTTCTTTCACTGATAGAAGAAATGTGCACACACAAACTGGCCAGCAATCGATTTTCCATGCATCTTTGAGGCTTGGAAGAGCATGACTTAGATGATTGTGGTCATCAACATGACAATACTTGAAGTGCCACTTGTATGGTTTAGTATAGTATTAGTGAAGGAGGCTGCTTCAATTTGACCATTTTCCTTCCAGCTTTGTTTGAACTCTCTCCCACCCTCAGAACAAAGTGAACCACCTGTTGCCATAATTTGCATCACATAATCTGGCTGTTTCACACACCAGATGTTATTCTTGACTTCTTCCAAGATGATAGAGACAGCATCTACAGAACCAACCAGCTTGTCTTTGAAGTACTTAAGAACTGCATCACCTGGGACTAGGATTGGGCTCTATTGCCGCTTTTTAATCAGGGCTCCTGCAAAACTCCTCACTTCTTCAGCCTAATAATTGACTTTAATACACAAAAGCCCAGATCTAAAACAAAATAGCAGCCAGAGTGGAATACAGATTTAATCATTCACAAAATTAAGCCAACAGTCTTACCCAATTTGTCAAATCTAGGAGCAGCCAATTCCTTTGGACAATCATTCCCTTCCATTATTTTCAAAGAAAAAAGTATCCCAGTCAAACCACAGCATGCTGTTTGGTATTCATTGCCAAAAGGGTGAGGTTTACGTGGACAAAAGACCCAACCAAGGCAAGTCGAGTGCTGGAACCAAATGGACATAGATTCATCCAAGCACAGAACCCAACTTAGAATAAAGTGGAGTTCAATATTTTTGTTCCAGGCATCGATCATTTCATGCACTTCCCAGAATATGTCACAAAACTCTGGACAATCGGAAAAGGTAAATTGCAGCTTCCAGGTAATTTCCTCTAAGTGCTTTCTTCTCATTAAAGGCAAAAAGGTGTATGGACAAAGATGTTCTTGTTGGGAATGAGGACTTGTGCTCCAATGATCAACACAATTCCACCCAACAGATGTCACAAGCAATGACCATATCCCAATGTATTGCAAAAATTCACCACAATACAGAGCTTCTCCTCCTATCTCAACAATTGCATCTGATGTTTCCTTCATACAACAATCAAAAAGCCAGTTTTTAAGAAAGATTTTCATGAAGATCTCCTATTATGATGTTTCAAGAAGTGGCCAATCATCTTGAAAGGTTGCATCTTTTTTGTTGGTAATAAAATCTCATGCTGATCAATTCCACCCCAGCCCCAAATTCGACCAGGATTGAGGGTTGGTGAATTGCTTTTTTTGGAAGATAAACTCAATTATTGTTATCTGCATTCAACCCCTGATTCCTTGCAAGAGCAATATCTTTGGTCTGGCTCCAAGTTGGATGAAAAATTGAATCATCAAATATTTCTCCTCCTGCTTCAGCATTCACATTGGTGTTGCTATTAGAATTTTCCAACTCTTCATTGCCATTGCGCCTTGTATCTTCACCTTCAAAATACCCTGCAGGATAACCCTCCTCCAAAACAATAACAAAATGCTTTGATGCAAAAAGTTCTTCCTCCATCCACAAAGCACAGAAGAAGAAAGCCCTGTATTTAAGCCCCTGTCAAAAAATTGTATCATCTTGAATGCAATGAGGTCAATTGCTCAGTTCCTTGCTGTGGATAACCAAACTGACTTTGGGAGAAGATTCAAGCAACACAGAGCATTTAGCTCCTTTGCCAAGAGAGAGCTTTGTCCTTGCCATGGTGGTGATTTTTGTATTAGGGTCTGAAAGAATACTGTGTAGTGTGTAAAAAAGGTACAAAATAGTAAGATGGATCAAAGATGAGATTCAAAGAAGTGAAAACAATTTTTTTTCCTACCTACCCTCACAGTGCCAATTTCAATTTACAGTTAAGTTGCTTCAGAATTTAGTCAGCCTCAATAAGAGGGGTATTTGTTAGCAAGTCCAATGTACAAAATGTAATTGCTTAGTAAGAGATAATTTGATTACTGAATTTCAATGTCTTTGGAACAATATGCAAGACATAGTTCTGTCAATTTGACAGAATTCTGTCTCAAGTAACATGAACCATATATATTGAACAATTTAGAAACCTGAAGGATTAGATACTAGTTCTAGACAAGTAGTTGCACAGTTTGATAGGAATCAAAAATTACTTGAAAGTTGTTGCCACAACTTTATTTTTTGTTGGGCAACATTGTTTGTGATGTCATGCCAGGTGTGTATGTAACTGGGTTTGTGATCATTTTGAATATTGGCAGAGCAATGGATGGTGCTATGTAATATCTCCAAAAAGTTGGGCTAGACCAGTAGTTGTACAAAGACATAGAATCACAAAGGACTTAGTTCTGAAGAAAAAATGACTGGAATAACATGTTAATTGTTTGAAGACTTAGAATCACAATGCAAACACAGCATTTGCATCAATCAAAAATCATTGCAAAAAATATTGAAAAAGAGCACTGAGGAAAGCACCAAAATGAACTGCCAACCATGACTCCAAGGCACAGTGTCATCATGCACCATCCACTCTGCCCATTCCATAGTACCTGGAGGTGGTTCATTGCTGCTCAAAAGACATTCTTATCCATGACTGGCTAAAACAATATGGTTCACACAAAATTCACATCAGAGCATGAAAAAATTGTGGCATTTGTGTTGCATTTTTGCAGAGCATCCACTCTCTGGAGACCCCACAAACTTTCTTTCCACAAAAAGATGAGATTCTGAAGAAGAAGACTATATTTTAATATTTTCCTTAGGTCAAGTTAGTAACAATATATGCCTTTTTCTTCATTTTGTACAACAATTTTGATAAAAATTAGTTGTACAACTCCTGATCTAGAATGTGCTTAGAAAAAATTCTTACAATAAAATCTATTCCAGATATGTACAAGTCCAGAAATATTCTGGATTAACAATTGTGCGCCCTTGCTTGCATAGAAAATGGGTGTATGAATGTTGTTTTGATCTTAAACTGCTCCAATCTATTTGACCATAAACCCAACCAAATACATTACCCACCCAGGAAAAATATTGTTGTACATGCAAATTTTATGGTGTGAAATTGTTGTAGAGAAGATATGTTCAACTTATCCAATGCTGTTGGTTAGCTTGCTTAAAAATCCAACAGTATCCCCTGCATTTTTTGGTTGGACCAACAGCACTGGCCAAATGTGTATTATGTAATTTTTGTACCAGATTGTTTGTATGAGAAAATTTATTCCACATGCATTAATTAAAAAATATTACTGGCCTCCCATAGGCTTTTACAAGCTGAATTCATACAATCTGTGCACTTGCTCTCACCACAACAACATCCACAGACAGAATACTTTTACCCACTTGTTTGATAGATCATTTATTCATCATGGCATACAGTCAGCAACAGAAAGGTGATATCATGTGCTATGCATTGTCCAGAAGCTCATTAGTAATATTAATTTCCAATGATATCACAAATATAGAAAAATAAATATGAGTGGTAGCAAAACATGATTTCTTCTGCTCTGGAAAAAATAGTGGGTGCTTTCTGGTACACATGACTCTTGGCAACATCGGAGGGATATTTTGAAGAGAAGATACTAAAAATTACATTTGTAAAGTGAACTAATTCATATGATATTTGATTGCCATCTGTCAGTAGTTGGTCAGAGCATCTGGACAATAGATTGTTCAACTTTGTCCACACCAAATGATATTGCTGTTGGTCAGTCAGCAACTGGACAAAAGATTGTTTTCCCCTCAGATAAGCAACAAAGATGAAAATGTTAACATGGTACCTAGAGTACCATTCAAGTCCCAATAGTTAACATCTGTGATATCTTTCCCAACATTCTCTCACTATCAAAAATCTTCATCACTGTTGTTCACCATGGCAGCCAAGGTACTGAATTTTGATCACTTAAGGAAGCAACATAAGATTATGCTTTACAATTTCTGAGGCCTTGATTTGCCAATGTGATTAGCAAAAGGAAAACAAGGCCACTACAAATAATATACTGCCCCCCCTGTAATCTTCCATCCCAGAGTTTTGAAGCTATGATTGAAAATATCTTCTATTCAGCTTTCATCACAACCATTCTTTGTGATCCTGTCTTGTAAAAAAGCCATTTTTAGATTTTATTGATTTGTGTTCAATGCCTTTTGCTTGTTTTCATCATGAAATTGTTTTGTTTTCTAGTCCATCAAACACACTATAGTGGGTTAACACAGACCTAGACTACTTATTGCACCAAAAAGACATGATTTTTGCCAAAATCTGTTGCATTGTTTGAATCATTTACCTCAAAACACATGTGGTGTAGTTTCATTTTGAGGTTTGAAGCATGTCAACCTGGTAACAATGCCCAGATTTGTGGTACAACATGCCAAAAAATCTTAACTGATTTTAGAATGCTAACCATGAGTTACTATCAAACTCCTCCCTTCCCAACATTGCCCCAGCCCCCCATGATCATATTGTAACCAACAACAATGGGGATGGAATGCAAAAGTTCCATGATGCTAGGGACTCACCTACAACAAAAGCTCCATTATTTACTTCAGCCAACACAATATTTTTGGAACTGTTGCTTTGTCCTCCTGTCTATGATGGTGCTGATGTTGTCACAGGAACCCCCAAGGCAACAATAACCATCATGACACCTAATCATTCACCATAGTTACTAATTGACAGGGTGTTTTTGTGGAATGACACAATCAAGAGGGCATTAGAGGGGACACGGTGCATGGGATTGATCATGATCAATGGTGAAATATGCCCTACATTATCAATAGTGTCAAACAAGAACTTGATGAGAAATATCACAACCAGCATATTCCTGGTAAAAAAACATAATCAACAATCACAATCAACAACACCAATTGTAACAGGGATACAACAAATTTGGATGGAAAGAATTTTATTTTTTCTGTCTGGTTGATTTTTCAAACATGAATTTTTTGACAGTCTGAGATATTATCTGTGTGGGTCTTAAATCAAAATACTCAACAACCAACAAGGTTTTCCCCCGAAAACACACAAACATCTCTGTTTATAATATTGTAATAATGAACAGATAATATCCAAATATGTTTTTCTCTTACTATTTATGAAAATTCATGATAATCCATTACACACCATAGTTGTTGGTGATAATAGTGTTTTGAGGTGTTCAAATTTATATAATAATTGCATTAATATTTGAAATTATAAAAGTGCTTTTTGTTACCAGGATCACTAGCTGAAAAATGAGGGTGGTCATGGTTTTCAATATATTGATGAATCATTTCTCTTATTATTGAAGTCATTTCAGTTGCATGTTATGACAGTAATAGTTGATGCATCATGATACAATTCCAATGCTCCTATCCTTGTGATACCTTATCACTATTTCTCAGTGAGTCAATGTAGCTTCTAATCTGAAAATGATTACTAATTTTGTATATTTTATCATTTCAATACTTCAGCTTTTGAGCTATTGTGACCATATCATATTTGGAGCAGTACAAATGGCTGGCAACATTCTCTCAACAGACTCTTCAATTCCTCTAAAGATGGTAATGTGACTCTATTTTCAGCAAGCAAGGCTGGGTTAGTCATCCTTCCTGTACCTTTCAACCAATCATCACCAAAATTTGATTTCTGTGCTAAGAATTCAACATTACCAGTAGCAATTGAAAATGAATGGAAAGTGGAAAGTTGTGGCTTACAAATTTCCAACACTGGATCAAGTTCTTTGTCTCCCAGAATACACCCAAACAGCTGCTTTGTTCTTCATTCAATATTCTCATCAGTGTAAAAGAATGCACATGCAAGGAAGATTGTCCCTTTTTGGCAGACTTTACAAGGCACAACAACAACAGAATGAGGCTTTTTGCTTTGTTACCAGATGGTCTTGATTTACCAAAAGGTGAAAAGTTGAGAGGGTTTCATCCTGTATTTGCCACATCACCCTACCACACAACAATAAGGAAGCAGTTGATGAACCACATGTCACTGCTGTTCAGTTGATCTATACTTTTGATGTTAAAATCAGGTATGTAGGGGGTAAGTTTTTCTGTCATTACCAAGAAGCATAACAGATTATACAGGTGTTAGATCACATGTTTTCAAAAATAAGAAAAGAAAGATTTGATTGAATTATGCTTTGTATGTCAAGAAACACCTAGATTGAGAGGTATTTGTTCAATACCAGAGTTTTACCAAGGAATCAAATGTTTGATTTACAATGTGACAGATAATATTGAATTGTTGAAATCAAAGATCCAACATAAACTTTCTTGATGGGGATACAGTGCAGTTTTGTTTCCTTACAGTCAGCAATAGTATATTGTTTACCACCACAAAATCCACAAGTCTTAATCTTGAATTTTTCCTTTCAGTCTATTCTTGCAATTATAGCAGATGGTTTCTCTCAATCTTAAACCATCAGCAGGAAATGGGTTGAATGGTTCTGGTGGATTACTTTTCACTTTTCTTCATTTGATGAATTTAAAAGGAAATGTTACCTCATTGGTCTGCAAAGCAAAAAATGTGCTTTGAAATGATTGCAAGATGTCATCCACACTACCAGAAAACATTTCTCTTTCACTTGAAAGTGCAACATGCTATTAAATATTTTCACCATGCACCTTGCTCCCTACACCTTGAACAACAACTAAACTTACAAAATTACTGAGACATTAGTTAGTGTCATGGTTGGATAATTTCCCTTTGGAATAGGATGAATTTCTAGTACTGGATTATTGTGCTATATTTTTAAATCTATTTCATGGGAGGTATCTTCAAATGATGCTGTAGAAGATACATTGTCATCTGCATTGATGCACTTTACCATTAAAGAAAAATGTAATTGTTGGCACAATGAGTATTGTACACATTACTATAACTGTTTGAGTTACATATGACAATATTGACTGTTTTCCTGCACAAGAAATGATGAGGATCCATCAGATGTATTACAGGGTGGTATAGTTGTATTTTTCTCTAGCCTGTACATGTTGTGGAGACTGAGGATGCAGATGATTGACAAAATTCTGATTTTCGGTGATTTCACAAACAGTGACAATATAGTTTCAACAAGGACCATATTGATTAGTCCAAAACTTGAATGAATATTTTTTAAATCCCAACTTTAGATGAAAATCATTCACAATGGTTTAAATTCTGACAATTTTAGCTACTAAACAGGGTTAGGAACTAATCCTAAGAGTAAATATTCTTCTCTTGATTCCTTGCAATCTCTTGGTTGTGATGACAGACAATGAATCTCTTAGCATCCTCAGCTAGGTTATCATATTGGCCACTACCAAAATGTGCAATAATGTTTGAGTGATTTTGCTCTGCTGGGTTGTTACTGATCTTCCCACATGTCCCCTCTGCTGAATCTAATGCATATTTCACAAAATGCATCTTGTCATTGACAAATTCATGCACAATGTTCAGAAAAATGTTCATGTCTTTGTAAACGGATTTGATTATGTCCACAAGAGCATGATTGAAGTAGTCATTTGATGGAGAGTTTACCAGTGTTTGTAACATTGACAACAAGTTGGAGTTCCAGTTTCCTCCAAACCATTTGGGCCTAATATCATTTACTAGGTGACACCTGTCCCAAAATGAAACAAGCATTTGGTAGATACATCTCTTTCTTTTGAAGTACTGATGGTGAAAACATTCCACTGGTAAAAATGGCCAATATGTCAGTGTACAGTCTATCTAGTGTAATTTTGAGTAGTACCTTGATGGCAAAGATGTGAGAATCCTTTGGTTCTGTGCATACAATACCTTCAATAATAACACAAGGACATCCATTGGCATCTATTCACATGATAGAGATATACGGTCAAGAGTAGGACTTGATTTGTCTTTTCATGAAATCCAAATGCAAAGTGCATCCATACATTTCAAAGTCATCTCTCATTGTTCCAGTCTGCCACACATTCATTGCTGTACATCCTGAGTCAACATCCCATGCAATCTTATAGTCACAATTATCATTGCAAGAATGGATCATTTGAAGATACTGTTCCACTTTCCATGTGTTTTGAGAGATCTGAAGGATATCTTTGAGAAATGATCTATAGATGTCATCAGTCTGTTCAAATGTAAGAGTGGAATCAGGTCTGGCAACAACAATCTTAAATATGACCTTTAAGTCATCTTCTATGAGAAATGGTTTCTTCCTATGTTCATTGCAATGAACCATCTCCCTCCTTGCCCACATCCTAAAATTCTGTAACTGATTGGTATCTACAAAACTGCCACTGGGATCAATCAGCTTGAGAAATCCACAAAAAGTGTTAATGTCCAAGATTCTTTCAAGAGTTCCATCATGGTGAGTAAATCATACATCATTTTGCTTTCCTTGATAAAAAGTACCACTAGTTCTGGCCTGAAAATAATATCGATCATATAATGACAAGCAACCATTAGATTGGAGGTACAAGGAAGAGTCAATTATTTCAATGTACTTGATATTTGGTGCATCCCTGTCTTTTTTATTTGTGAAGTTTTGTTGGAACAATCTTGTTTTGGAATTGTCTAATAGTATATGCAAAATGAACTCTAAATTTATTTGTACATAAGAGGGAATTCATGGTTGGCTTGTGTTTTTTCTTGCAACATTTTTGGTTGACAGGGCTGTTGTGTTTGTTTTTTGAGGTTGGAATTCCCCATGTCTTTGAGAAGATTCTGGGCTAATGCTAAACCCCTTTTGGTGTGCAAGCATATTTAGAGCATTCTTAAGTGTTGCATGGTCTTTGAATTGTACCTTGTGGGATATGGTTACATATAATTGTTCTATTTCATTCAAGGTATCTTCTAAGGGTGATGAATCATCATTGTTGTTGGTAATTCTCTCAAAAATGCCAATGGAGTGAGTTGGGATGTCATTGATTTTGCTAATACTTATGTTATCATCTGCAGTTTCAATTGTACAACTGTTGTTGTCATTGTTGGTCAAGTTGTACTCTTTGTCTTTAAAAGTAGGAAAATTTCCCTTGTTTTAAACAGAACAGAATCAATGACGTCATAGTGGTTAAGTGGAGGACGCCATGGTTGTTTGGTTCACTCCAACCTAGATTTCAATACCAGACAAGAGGAGGATGCCAGACTTTTGTGCTGCATCACTTCAATAATATAGATGGGTTGAGACTGAAAAAGGAAGCTAAGTGGAAAGGAGTAGGCGTCACAGAAATATCTGATATTTACTGTATTCAATACAAGAAAAAGGGCAAAAATATTTTGTCCTGATGTTTGGCATGACATTTGTGACCTGATATTAACAATCCCATCAAGAACCCTCTGCAGCGGCAAAAGATGATATCATGAAAGCCAAAATATGACAGCAGCAACATTCCTACAACAGATGAGACTAATATAATGGTAACAATTGAATTATTTAATAATTTATAAGTCTATTGGAAATAATTCATAATAAAACAAATATTACCACTCCAGAGAAACCAAAAGAATTCAACCCATCATGGAATAAGAAATCCAGATTTTTTATTTTAGCACCAAAATAAAAAGTGGCCAGTCCTACTACTATTTTGCTTTTGGATCCAACATGGCATCTTCTAAAAATCTCCCCCTATAGCCAGCCTCCACAGCAGCCATGCTTCCAGGGCATCAACTTGCATTCAACATTCCTAATGTGCCCAGAGTGGAGCCCAATGTGGCATTTCAGAGGCCAATCCATCCCATAATGTACTTGCATTGGAATCGTACTGATACATACAGAATGGATAATACAGACAGACTAGATGAGTCAGCCCCATTTATGGAAATATAATCATTTCTACAGATATCTCATTAGGTCTGCAACTCACCATTCTAGAAAATCAAAATAGTGAATTAATCATTATTTAATTCTCTCAATTCAATTACAACTACTTTTATCACATCTCCTTAATTGATTAACAGGCCCACTGCAACAAGTTAGGGGACACCTTCTTTCAACAGTTACTTGCTTTGAGATCTCCCAATGTATCCATTGGAATATCACATCTTCCTCTGCACCCTCTGCAGCTTCATCAACATTTGTAGATCTGATCACCTACAGTACAATAAACTGAACAAATAGTCATGTTTTGGCCTGAAAGCTCAGCCAATAATTTGTTTATTGTTGAGTTTAATCCACACTGCTAAGAAATCATCTTTCAGCCCCTGTCACACTCATGTCCAATGATGAAGAAATCAAACTATGACAGGAAACTCACCAACTAACAAGCAACTTGCTGCCCAACTTGGG
>JACCDI011191521.1_pt1 | contig 12982 bp, 9 predicted proteins | sample 7442791 | NCBI WGS metagenome assembly JACCDI01 (sample SAMN15323434, study PRJNA562643) | freshwater metagenome | isolation source: river surface water | place: USA:Blue River Watershed | collected 2017-08-15
TGCCATTTCTGCACCTGGTTTGAGTGATATAGATGCTGCGATATCGGCATTACTAATGCAAGCAGATACTGTTTGGGGTGGCTTTGGTGGTGCGCCTAAATTTCCACAAACAGCATCGATTCGTTTTTTACTCCGGTATCATTATTTTAATCCTGCGCACAAAGCTTCATTAGATCATGCTGTGCTGTGTTTAGATAAAATGATTGAAGGTGGTATTTATGATCAATTAGGAGGTGGGTTTTCTAGGTATAGTACCGATGGTCAGTGGCTCGCTCCGCACTTCGAAAAAATGCTCTACGATAATGCACTTTTGGTAACCACCTTATCAGAAGCCTATCAACTTACTAAAAAGGAATCTTACTATAAAGCCATCACAGAAACACTTGCATTTGTAGAAAATGAATTGATGGATGCTGACGGTGGTTTTTTAAGTGCACTTGATGCAGATAGTGAAGGTGTTGAAGGAAAATTTTATACATGGTCCTCTTCAGAAATAATTTCTTTACTCCAAAAAAGTGCGCCGCTATTTATGGCGTACTATGGTGTAACAGAAGCTGGCAATTGGGAGCATACCAATATTTTGCATACGCCACAACCTATATCAGCATTGGCTCAGCAGTTTGGTGTGAGCGAAAAAGAATGCTTGAAAACCATTGAAAATTGTACATCCATTTTAATGGCGGAGCGAAATAAACGTATCAGACCTCAAACAGATGACAAGCAATTACTGGGTTGGAACGCGCTGATGAATACAGCCTTTAGTAAAGCCTATGCTGCTATTGGAAATAAAAATTATTTAACTCGTGCGCAGCAAAACATGGCGCACTTATTTAAGCATTTCAAAAATGCTGATGAAGAAGGTTGGTTTCATACTTATAAAAATGGTGTTGCAAAAACACCTGCATTTCTAGATGATTATGCCTATTTAATTGAAGCGCTCATTCAACTACAAACCGTTTCTGGAGATTTGCACTGGCTTGAAAAAGCAGGAGCAATAACCGCATATGTAAATGATCACTTTATAGAATCTAGCACTGGATTTTACTTTTATACCCACGATGCTCAAACAGACGTTATTGTCAGAAAAAAAGAAGTGTACGATGGTGCTACTCCAAGTGGTAACGCTGTAATGGCGGGTAACCTAATGCATTTAGGTGTCGTATTCGGGAATGACCAGTATTTGTCCTTAGGGAAGCAAACCTGTTTATCGTTATTACCGGCCATTACCAAACATCCTGGTTCATTTGGGGTTTGGGCGTCGGTTTTACTAAATCAACTGGTTGGTTATAGGGAATTAACCCTCCTAGGTCCGGGTGTTTTGCCCTACCTAGAAGCGGCGCTCCCTTTGTTAAGACCCAACCTAATCTTAAATATTTCAGAAAATCGGTTAACAAGCATTTTGGCAATTTCTCAAAAAATTATTGATAATCAAGAAGTTACGTTCCAATTGTGTCAAAATTATACCTGCCAATTGCATCAGCTCACTGATTTTGACAGTTTTTTAGCAATTGTGTAAGCCGGAAACAACTATTTTGCATTTCGGTTTTGGCCAAACTCACGGCAAAACAGTGAAACATTAAAAAAAATTACTACTGAATAGATTTTTACACTGGACCATTAATTTATTGGTTTTTAAGCGCTAAAACTCAGGTTTCTGACGTTTCAAAACTTATATTTGTCACTGTTATAAATTACACAGATCAGATGAAAGGATATTTAACTACAATTACCTTGGCGTGCTTTACGCTTAGTTTAACTTCTTGTTTCTTTGGAAAAAACAAAGGCAAGGGTGTGCCTGATGATGGGCAGTTGCACGGTGTTGCTCCTTCGGCCAAGCAAAGTATGTTAACGCCAAGGACCATGGTGTACGTTCCGCCTGGAACATTTCACATGGGTCCGAGCGATGAAGACGTTAGTTTTAATTACAGCAATCGTAATAGAATGGTGTCTATTCCTGGCTTTTGGATGGATGCGACAGAAATTACCAACAACCATTATCGTCAGTTTGTAAACTGGGTGCGTGATTCATTAGCATACAAAATTACTTCTGGCGTAGGTTTAAACAATCCTTCTGATACCACAGCTGTGAACTGGAAAAAAACGGCGCTATACAAGTATGATAACAAGCAACTTGGTACGCTAAATGGTCTTACTTACGAAAATGCATTAACAAGAAAACTTGCTATTGATCCCGATAGTTTAATTTACAGGGTTCGTTATTTTGATTTACCTGCCGCTGCAAAAATCAATAAAAATGACCCAACGCAAAAAGGTCGCGATCAAATTGTTAGTTATGCAGTACCTGTTTATCCTGACACATTAGTTTGGATCAGAGATTTCTCATACTCATATAACGAGCCTTTAGCAAAACGATACTACGCACACCCTGCATATGGTAACTATCCTGTAGTAGGTGTTACTTGGAAGCAAGCGGTTGCTTTTTGTCATTGGAGAACGCATCTTCAAAATGCTGATTTTGAAAAAAAGAAAATTGCCGTTGACGGTGATTATAGATTACCTAACGAAGCAGAGTGGGAGTATGCTGCAAGAGGCGGTCGTACAAGTACGATGTTCCCTTGGGGTTCTCCTTATTTAAGAAATAAAAAAGGTTGCTTACTCGCAAACTTTAAGCCAGGAAGAGGTAACTATCCAGAAGATGGTGGTTTTTACACCGTTAAAGCAAATGCATACTGGCCTAACGATTTTGGTTTATACAATATGTCAGGAAACGTTGCAGAGTGGACTGCATCTTATTTTTACGAAGGCTCTTACAATTTCATGTCTGATTTAAGTCCAGACGTTAGAATTGAAGCTGATGAAAATGACCCACCACGCATGAAACGTAAAGTAGTAAGAGGTGGCAGTTGGAAAGACGTTGGTAACGCTCTACAAGTGAGTGCACGTGCTTACGAATACCAAGACACTGCAAAATCATACATCGGATTTAGAACCGTTATCGATTTAGCGCCAAGATCAAAAAAATAATTTCAATACAACATATTTATTTCAACTTTTTAATTCATAAAAACTTAATCCATGTCTTCAGCTCAACAAGAAAAAATCTTTGGCTTACCAGCTCAAACAACGATGAGACTTGTAAACATTTTTGTATGTACCGGTGCATCTGTGGTAATTTTTGGTGCAATGGCAAAAATTCTTCACTTGTCATGGGCAGACTGGGCACTTAAAATTGGTTTAACTACGGAAGCCATTATCTTTTTGATATACGCCATTTTACCTCCAGAAGGACATGCTCCTGCAGGTGGCGGTGCTGGTGCAGATCTTCCATCTTCTGTGGTAGCTGATGTAACTAAAAGATTTGATGAGTTATTTGCCAACGCAGGTTTAACTCAAGAAAATTTATCAAAGCTTAGCACAAGCTTTCAAAAATTAGGTACCACTGTGGATCAAATTGGTCAGATCGGTGACGTAGTAAAATCTACTTCAGATTTTTCTGCTAAAACAAATGAAGCTGCTATCGCACTAGGTTCTATCAAAGATGCTGCTACTAAAGCAACAGATTCTTTAGGAAGCATTTCTTTAGCTTCTGATAGCACCAACGAATACCACAAACAAGTACAAGGATTGGCTAAAAACTTAGGTTCATTAAATACCATTTATGAACTTGAGTTACAAGAAAGTAACAACCATCTTAAAGCACTCAACCAGTTTTATGGCAAATTAGCGCAAGCTTCAGAAGCCATGAACGGTACTGCAGAAGATGCATTAAAAGCAAAAGAACAAATTGGTGCCCTTGCTAATAATTTGGGTAAATTAAATCAAGTATACGGTAACATGTTAACTGCAATGCAGGGAAGATAGTAGCCCATCAAGATTTAAAAACTCATTATTAATAAGATTACCTAAATAGTACAATATGTCACTACCTAAGGAACCGCGGCAGAAAATGATTAACATGATGTACCTAGTGCTTACCGCACTACTGGCACTGAATGTTTCTGCCGAAATTTTAAATGCATTTAAAACCGTTGATCGCAGTTTGATGATTGCGAGTGGCGTTGCGGAACAAAAAAATCAAGAGATCTTTAAATCGTTTAAGGCGAAATTAGAAGATCCAACCTCAAGAAAAAAAGCGGCGATTTGGGAACCTAAAGCGCAACAAGTCAAAAAAATATCTGACGAATTATACAATTACATCGAAACGCTAAAGTCAGAACTTAAAAAAGAGTCTGGTCTTAAAACTGTTGATGGTAAAGAAGAATTCAAAGAAGATGATTTAGATGCTGGTACGCGTTTACTCGTTCAACGCGCGCCAGAGGGGAAAGGGAAGGGCAAAGAACTTTTTGAAAAGTTAAAAGCTTATAAGGAGCAATTGTTAAGTATCGATCCAGAAATGAAAAAAGAAATCGAAGTGGGTTTGCCACTCGATTTAACCATTCCTCCTACCTCTAGCGAGGCTGGAAAGAGTGATTGGTCTTATGCTTATTTTCATATGACACCAACTATTGCTGCTATAACAATCTTGAGTAAGTTTCAAAATGACGTAAGAAATTCAGAATCTAAAGCGGTGGAATTTTGTCATAAGCAAATTGGTCAAGTAGAAATTATTTATGATCAGTTCCAAGCTTTTGCTGGAACCAACACGCAATATTTAATGCCTGGCGAAGAGCTAGTAATTACTGCTGGTATTGGTGCATTTAGTAAAGCAGCACAACCCTCTGTTTCGATTGATGGGGCTAATGTTTCACTTAACGCAGAAGGTACTGCCGAATACAAAACACGTGTTGGTGGTTCTGGTGCTGGCATCAAGCGTGTAAGAATTTCTTATGCAAAACCTGATGGTACAACAGCTGTTGTTGAAAAGGAAATTAAATATACAGTAGGTATACCTGCTGGATTAACCGTTTCTACCGATAAAACACGCGTGTTTTATAAAGGATTAGAAAATCCATTGAGTGTAACAGGTGGTGGTGGTGATGAAAAAGTAAATGTATCTATCGAAGGTGCAGGTGCTTCTTTAAGAAAAGCAGGACCTGGTCAATACATTGTTACTTGTACGCAATTAGGTACAGTTAACGTGGTGGCTAACGATGGCAAAAATGTACAAAAAATAGCGATTCCGGTTAAACGTGTTCCAGATCCAATTGTAGTAGTTGGTGGAAGTGCTGGTGGTGCAATGCCTGCGAATGTGTTTCGTGTGCAAAGTGGTGCCATCGCAGAATTAAGGGATTTCGTATTTGAAGGTGTTGCTTATAAAGTAATGTCATTCATGCTTATTTGTACAGGTAAAGGATTTGATGAACCTGAGTTTGCAGAAGTGAATAGTGCTTCATTCAAAGACGCTGCTGCACAAGCATTAATTAGAAGATGTCAGGCTGGAAGTACAGTTACTATTGGTGAAATAAAAGTATTGGAGCCAGGTGGCGGTAGTAGAAAATTAGATCAAAACATAACTTTCATATTGCAATAAAGTAGGTTACTATGAAAAAATTATTAATAATTGGTGTTGCTATTTGTTCCCTAAGTGTTAGTGCAATTGCACAAGGCTTTGGTAATTTAAAAGGCAAAAAAACAGCAAGTGCTGTAGATACAACTAAAAAAGCTGGTACTCAAACAGCCACACCTAGTACGGGTGCCCCTGCAGTAACGCCAAGCAACAACAGTAATGTAGTAGCGCCTAAGCCAACCAAAACGGTGGATACAACTATTGTTGGTGGTTTTGGTGAAGTGGTTCCAAAAAGTTTACGCAATGAAACAGTAGCCGACCGTAAAACAAACCGTTCTAAAACTCCGTTAGAATATGAGGATGTAAGAGAGGACGATTTTTTATATTCCGAGTTTATTTGGCGAGAAATTGATGCTAGAGAAAAAATGAATCAATCATTCATTTATCCTGGTAAAGACAATACCGGTGATCAGCGTTTCTTTTCTATATTATTAAGTGCAATACAAAATGATAGTGTTGCTGCATTTTCGGCAGAAGGCGGTGATGATCGTTTTACCAAGCAGTTGGCATATGACGATGTAACTAAAATGATGAAGGGTAAGCTAGATACTATTTTAGTACAAAACGCTAACTTCCCAAATGTGTATGACACTACTGTAATTTTTGATACTAAGTTTGCACCAAACCCCGATTCTATTTATACGTTTCGCTTAAAGGAACAATGGATTTTTGATAAAGAAGCCAGCCGTTTATTTTGTTGAATTATTGGTATTGCACCGGTAGCAAAAATCATGATTAATAACAAACCAACAACAAAAACATTGTTCTGGATTTATTATCCTGATTTGCGTAAAACGCTTAATAAATACATGGTGTACAATCCTAAAAACTATGCAGGTCGTATGACATGGGAAGAGCTTTTTGAAAGCCGTTTCTTCTCAAGTTATATTGTTAAATCTAGTAACAACAATCCAAATGATAAGTTCTTGAGTCAGATTATCAAGAATCCTTTATTTAGATTACTCGAAGGGGAAAATATTAAAGAACGCATTTTCAATTACGAACAAGACTTATGGTCTTACTAATTTCAAAATTGCTTCATAAAAAAAGGGACTTAAAAAGTCCCTTTTTTTATGCGGTTGTTTCAAAGTGTTTTTGAAGGGCAGCTGCTTTTTTGGCACCAATCAGTGCCGCAATATTTTGAATGGGTTCCTTTTTAATATTGGCCACCGATTTAAATTGGTTGAGCAGTATTTCTCTAGTAGCTGGTCCAATGCCTTCAATATTTTCAAGTGCTGTTGTAAATGTTCCTTTTGATCTTTTGTTTCTATGAAACGTAATCCCAAAGCGGTGCACTTCATCTCTAATTCCTCTCAATAATTTTAAACTATCACTATCCCAGGGTAATTTTAAAGACTGGCTATCACCCGCAAAAAAAAGTTCTTCTTCGTTTTTGGCAAGACCTACCAGTGTTGTGCTGCCGGTGAGTCCTAGGGCTTCTATGCTTTCAAGTGCAGCGCTTAATTGCCCCTTGCCACCATCAATTACAATGAGTTGAGGCATTGGGTCTCCAGATTCCTTTACCCTTTTATACCTCCTGTAAACCACTTCTTTCATGGTGGCAAAATCGTTGATGCCTTCTACCGTTTTCACATTGTAATGACGGTAATCTTTTTTGCTAGGCATGCCATCTTTAAAACAGACCATGGCAGAAACGGGGAAACTCCCCTGAAAATTTGAGTTATCAAAACACTCTATATGCGTAGGTGTTTCTTGTAATTGCAAATAGGATTGTAATTCAGTTAATACAAACTTCTTTTCACTATCTGTTTTACCTTCTAAACGTAATATTTTTTTAAGCTGAAGTTCTCTAGTAAAATAAGTAACGTTTTTAATAGAGAGGTCTAGCAGTTTTTTCTTATCACCTAGTTTGGGTACCGTGACGGTGATATTTTCATCAAAATACTCGATGGGGTAGGGCACAATAATTTCGGTGCTCAGGCTATTAAAATCGGCTCTAATTCTTTCGATAGCAAAGCATAATAATTCATCTTCGGGCTCGTCCAACTTTCCTTCTAATGGAACCGTATGGGTTTGTATGATGCTTCCATTTTGAACCATGAGGTAATTGACATAGGCTAGTTTACCATCTTTAATGATTGAAAACACGTCTAGGTTAGAAAAGTGTTTACCTACTACCACTGACTTTTCTTGATAGGTTTGTAAGAGCTCTATTTTGTTTTTTAAGTAAGCCGCTTTTTCAAAATCTAGGTCCTCTGCATGCGCTTGCATTTGTTTTTTTAAATGACCCATTAATTGACTCATATTTCCTTTTAGCATGTTTTTTAACTGCTCTAAACTGTCTAAATAGTCATCCTCAGTTTGAAGCGCTGCGCAAGGTGCTAAACAATTGCCTAAATGATACTCTAAACATGGCTTGAATTTTTGCTTATCAATATTTTCTTTGCTTAGATTAAGTTTACAAGTGCGAAGTGGAATAAACTGTTTTACAAAACTTAATACTTCTCTGATAGTTCCTTTAGAAGTAAATGGACCAAGATAAATAGAGCCATCATTATATTTCTTCCATGTAGAAAAAACCCTTGGAAAACGTTCCTTTTTGATAACCAAGTAGGGGTATCCCTTATCGTCTTTCAGTAATATATTATAACGAGGTTTATACTGCTTGATAAGGGAGTTTTCCAACAAAAGCGCATCCTGCTCCGAATCAACAATAGTAAACTCAATACGTTCAATTTTTTGAACCAGCTCGATGGTCTTAAAACTATTTTGATTTTTTGTGAAGTAGGAGGCAATCCTTTTTTTCAAGCACTTGGCTTTACCTACATATATAAGTATGCCACTCGCATCATAATACTTATAGATGCCAGGGTCGGCGGGTAATTTGTGTGCTAATTGTTGGTACTGCTCCTGGGTCATTTATGGAAGTATAACACGAACAGTAATTGTTTTGTTGCGTAAAAAGCCATTACTCGCTTCTTTACTAATTGATGTAGTAAAACCCTCATTTGTTTTCCAACTCAACTGTTCTGTACTTGTAGTGTCTTTAGTGCGAAATTGTTTCCTTATAAATAATCTTTTTATAATGGAGGTTTGATCATCCATCAAAATGTCAATATTTCTTATAGGAACAGAAGTATTTATGGGTGTATAGTTGATATTTAAACTAGCTGTTCCCGCGTCACGGAATACTGATTCCTTGTAATTTTTTTTTTGAACACTATCGCTGATATCAGCTTCCATAAATGATTGAATCATTGGCATAATAGCCGCTAATTGAGAAGTGATACTGTCTTTTATTGCACCTTCTGTTGTAACCACACTAAACTTAACACCAGTGCTATCAAAATACTTTACTTGATCCTTAATATAAGAAGCTAGCGGGTAAAAGCTTGTCGTATCGGTTGTTGCAACCAGATTTTTAGTATCCTCTTTTGAATTGCTGCAGGCGGCTGCCATCATGCAAACGACACATGCTATAATTAAAGGCTTCATACCGTAAAATTACTTAAACTGTTTGCTCCAACCTATTCGGAAACCGTAATCAATCAAATTTTCTTTGATAGGGTAAGGGTTGTTATACGTGGGAAGTGTTTGGTATCTTATTTGAGGACCTAATTGCCAAATGGTATTTCCTTTTTGATAACTAAATTGAATACCAACACTAGTATTGATATTCCACTTTCTTACGTAGTCATTGCCGGCAGCATAATTTGCATAATCGGTAGATAGTAAGTAAACGTTTTTATTAATATTATAGGTGGGCTGAATGGTAGCTTGTGTATGAATGCCAAATTTCTTAAACTTCAGAACTTGATAATCGAGTCCAATTGGCATGGCAATCTGATAGACTTTATTATTAAGATGAGCAGATCTAAAACCAACATTGTTATTATAACTAGACATTACAGATACCGTTTGAATTCGACCGCCGTTTAGGAGTGCAAGAGTTGCAGCATTGGCGCCTGTTTCATAGGTGTCAATCTGGTATTGTCTAATGTTTAATTGTAGCCCGGTTTTGAATTGCAATTTTTTGGTAACCGGATAATTAAAGGTGAGTCCAAGCTCTAACCCTAAATCAGGCCTATGCCTAACCGCTTGATTAAATGTTGTTGTTTGGGATATTGGTGAGGTAAGTGGAATGGCAATAAGTGATGGCTGAATCAACTCTTTAACTTTTTGATCGTTGAGAACTCTAAAACTTGCAGAAGGCGTAGCATAAAATTGAACGCTATATTTTCTATTTTTTTGTTTTGTAGCAGAGCTAGTTTTAAGTTCAAAACTGTTATTAACCTGTTGTTGAATAATTGCCGGTAAAAGAGATACATTATTTTTTTTGATTTCACTATCATTTGTTGAAACAATAGTTGCCGCTTCAAAATTTACTTTCTCAGTTGAAGATGCTTCAGTACTTGTAGTAGAAATATCGTCTACTGAAGTTACATCAGATATGGCATTAGAAACGGGCACAGTTATGTTTGGATTGGCTTGAGTGAGTAAAACAGGAAGTTCTATTTGCGTTTCCTTAACCTGTTTTTGATTAGTATATTTTGAAGGTATAATTTGTGCACTGGAATGATAGGTCGTAAAAGGCTTTTCAAGCTTTTGTGCAATTACTCTAGTCTTTGAAATGGTGTTAGCTATTGAAATTGACGCTGACTTTTGCGTTACAACAAAAGTAGAAACAGTGAGTGCTACAAGCACGGTTAAGGCAATGATGGTAAGGGCTGGCCAAGACCGCTTGCCATGCACTTCGGTTCGTATATTATCCCAAACACGACCAGATGGGTACATCTTGTGTTCGTTTACCTCGTCAAGTATAAACTCCTCAAAAGCATCTAGTTGATTCCTCTTTTCCATATCTGCCCGCTTCACGCAATTATTTTTGTATCACCGACAACAACTCAAATTTCTCTTTGGGTGCTTCAATAATTCTTTTCTTAATTAAAATATTAGAAAGCATGTTTTTAGCCCTTGTGTATTGACTTCTACTTGTGCTTTCTTCGATGTCTAGTAAAATACTAATTTCTCTATGACTATATCCTTCTATAGCAAATAAATTGAGTACTGTTTTATAACCGATAGGTAATTGTCTGATGCACTCAACTACTTGTTTCGATTGCATGATGGATGCAATTGACTCTTCCTTTACTTCCAAATTTTCTGCACTCGTTAAATCCAAACTCTCTGTAAATTTTTTATATTTTTTTAGAAAGTTGATACTGGTATGCACCATGATACGCCTAACCCATCCTTCAAATGACCCTTTGTTTTGAAACGTATGCATTTGTGTAAAGACTTTTATAAAGCCCTCTTGGAGCATGTCTTCTGCATCTTCTCTGTTTTGAGCAAAACGATAGCAAACAGAGAGCATTTTAGGGCTATATCTATTAAATAGCTCCCTTTGTGAAGCAGCGTCGTTGTGAAGGCAACCCGCAATAATAGCTTGCTCAGTCATTGAAATGGTTTGATAGTACCTCTAATTTAGGTAAAAAAAAGGGCAAAAAGAGTAATATTCACGTGTAAATTCATTAATTTAATACCCTATTTATACTGTAAACACCCCCCCCGTTACCATGGAAAGAAATAGATTTACTGAAAATACACCACCACCTACCACTGGTTTACAGCCCTACACTGGCAGTTTTGGTGCCCCAGAACTCAGACATTTATTAAGGAGAACCCTTTTTGGTGCCACAAAAGCCGATATGGCTTACTTTTCTGGTAAATCTGTAACGGAAGTTGTAAACGAACTTATTAATCCTACAGCGCCGCCTCCGGCGCCTCCGATTAAAGAATATGTGGTAGCGGCTTCCACACTTGTTCCGGATACTAATATTGCGCCAGGTACCACTTGGGTGGGTGATATCAATAATGACGGTACCATCGCTAGTTACAGACGAGCATCATTTAAGAAATGGTGGGTAGGTAATCTTTTGAATCAAGACCGCAGTATTCGTGAAAAAATGATCCTTTTTTGGCACAATCATTTTGCTACAGAAATGAATGATGTTGGCAACGCGCAATACATATACAAGCACCATGATTTACTGCGCACATGTGCACTTGGTAATTTTAAGACGCTTACCAAAAATGTAACGCTGGATCCGGCCATGCTTGTTTATTTGAATGGACAGCTCAATACAGCTGCTGCACCCGATGAAAACTATGCCCGCGAAATTCAAGAACTTTTTTGTTGTGGTAAGGGACCAGATTCTTTGTATACCGAAGCGGATGTTAAAGCGGCCGCAAAAGTTTTAACCGGATGGCGTAACAATGCCACAACGCTGAGCTCTTATTTTACAGCTTCTAGGCATGATGCAACGAATAAAACTTTTTCTTCTTTTTATAATAACACAGTTATCACTGGGCGTAATACTGCAACTGCAGGTGAACAAGAATTAGATGATTTATTAAACATGATTTTTGCCAATCAAGAAGTGGCGAAATACATGTGCAGAAGGATTTACAGGTGGTTTGTATATTATGATATTGATGATACCGTAGAACAAAACATTATAACACCGCTTGCTAATTTATTTCGTTCAAGCAATTATGAGGTATTGCCGGTACTAGATATGCTTTTAAAAAGTGAACATTTTTTTGATGTGCTGTCTAGAGGTTGTGTGATTAAAAGTCCAGTTGATTTAGTGATTGGATTTTGTAGAGAATCTGAAATTGTTTTTCAGCCAGATACAGATTATGTAACCAATTATGGCTTTTACAATTACATGGTTAGTTGGCTTAGTAATATGCAGCAAAATATTGGTGATCCGCCCGATGTGAGTGGATGGAAGGCTTATTATCAAGAACCCCAATTCAATGAAATTTGGATCAATAGTGATACGCTTCCAAAGCGTAATCAGTTTAGTGATACTATGCTCGTAAGTGGTTACACATTCAATAGTAAAAAAATACAACTCGATCCATTAGCTTATGCAAAAACATTTTTCAATCCTAGCGATCCTAATGCATTTATTGCTGAATTAACAGAGCGTTTGTTGGGCCTTGATATTTCTGCTGCTTCCAAAGCACAACTAAAAAAAGATATTTTATTAAATGGCCAAAGCCTGGATATATATTGGACGCAGGCATGGGATTTATATATTTCCACGCCTACGAATACTGCCAATACAACATCTGTACGTACTAAAATACGTGACCTCGTAAAATATTTAATGAACCTTGCAGAGTATCAACTAGCATAAAACATCCCCCCAATGAAACGTAGAGATTTTTTAAAAAATACGGTACCCGCTGGTGTGGTGATGCCTGCACTAGTTGGTGGATTTTCTTTTAAAGCATTTGGTGCCGAAGACGCTATTGCGCAATCACTTTTGCTTCCGGCTGCCGTAGAAAATGATCATGTACTTGTTATCATTCAATTAAATGGTGGTAATGATGGCTTAAACATGGTTATCCCGCTCGATAATTTTTCTAATTATGTAAATGCGCGTTCTAATATTTATATCCCTGAAGACAAGGTTTTAAAACTCTCGGGTGTTACCAAAGCAGGCTTGCATCCAGCCATGACGGGCCTTCAGGCCATGTACA
>JACCDI010108229.1_pt1 | contig 12980 bp, 9 predicted proteins | sample 7442791 | NCBI WGS metagenome assembly JACCDI01 (sample SAMN15323434, study PRJNA562643) | freshwater metagenome | isolation source: river surface water | place: USA:Blue River Watershed | collected 2017-08-15
AAACTGCCTTGTTTGCTTTAATTTTGCTGCCGATAAAAAGCGGTTTTTCCGCCCAATTTTAAAGAGTGAATTAGTAATTTTTTACATGGAAATATCTAACATTCAGTCGCTTAAGCGCATCAAATCTTTGGCTTTTGCCGCTATCATTTTCAGCTTTGCTGCTTTCTCAAATTTTGCTTCAGCACAAGGAGAAGGGCTATTTAAAGCCAAATGTGCCACTTGTCACATGCCTCACAAAGCATCAACCGGTCCAAAATTGGCAGGTGTTAGAGCAAAGTGGGAAGCAGGTGGTGCTAAAGAAGGGAGTATTTACCAATGGGTAAACAACTGGCAAACGGCTGCGGCCAATGACCCATATGCTGCAGAGGTTTCTAAAGTGATGCCTACAGCTATGTCTGCCTTTCCTGACTTAAAAAAAGAAGACATCAATGCCATCCTAGATTGGGTAGATGCTCAACCTGACCCAGCTGCGGGTGGTGGAGCCACTACTGGAGGTCCAGCGCCAGCAGAGGGTGCTACAACAGCTGCTCCACTTGAAGAAGAATCCAATTCTTGGATTTGGATCATTATGGGTGTTATTTTCGTTGTCATTATTATGGCAGTTGGTGGTGTTCGTCGCCAACTTAAAATTGCAACTTCCGATGATGAAGAAGCTGAAAAAATGACCTACGGCGAAGAACTTCGCGCATTGGCATGGAAATACCGTTTGCAAGTTGGTTTAGCTACACTTGTGGTGGTTATTTCAGTCATCGTAGCTTTGTTCCAATCTTTATATTCGATTAATATCATGGAGGGTTATCAGCCTTCTCAGCCAATTGCATTCCCGCACAGCCAACACGCAGGCATTAACGGAATCGATTGTAAATATTGTCACAACACTGTTACCAAATCAAAATCAGCGAGTATCCCTTCTGTTAACGTTTGTATGAACTGTCACAAGCAAATTGACGGTGCAGGCAAGCCATTCGAAGGTCAAATCAATAAGATTTACGCTGCTGCAGGTTGGGACAAAAAAGGCATGAAATACACTGGTAAAACCAAACCTATTGTTTGGAACAAAGTACACGTTTTGCCAGAACACGTTTATTTCAATCACTCCCAACACGTGGTTGTGGGTGGCCTCGATTGTAAGCAGTGCCACGGAGACATGACGCAACAAGTTGAAACCGTAAAAGTACAACCTGTAGAAGAACTCAATAAAATAGAAGGCAATATCAAATTGTCTCGCAAGACCCTCACAATGGGTTGGTGTATTGAGTGTCATGGTAAAAAAGACGTTGCTATTGGTAACGGCAAAAATGCTTACTACGACGAAATTCACCGTCGCCTCAAAAAAGATCCTAAGTTATACGCACAATACCTTAATGACGACGGAAAAGTAACCGTCAACGAACTCGGTGGATGGGAATGTGCAAAATGCCACTATTAATTAAGTAATAACCATACTTGTCGAAATAAGACCATGGAAATGTCAAAAAAATATTGGAAAGGTATTGATGAACTCAAGCAAACACCTGAATTCATCAAGCACAAAGATCAAGAGTTCCCGAATCAGCAATCTGTAGAAGATTTCTTAGCGGATGAAAATCTTGCTGAGTCGTCTACAGCTCGCCGTGACTTCTTAAAGTTTTTAGGCTTTTCAGTTGCTGCTGCAACTTTAGCGGCTTGTGAGGCGCCTGTTACAAAGGTTGTTCCTTACGCGGTTAAGCCCGAAAACGTTACTCCAGGGATGCCAACTTGGTATGCAAGCACCTATTATGATGGCGCTTCATATGCGAGCATCATGGTTAAAACTCGTGAAGGCCGTCCTATTTTCATCAAAGGAAACAAAGATTTTGGCTTCACCAAAGGCGGAACCAATCCACAAATCATTGCTTCGGTACTAGGTCTATATGACTCAGCTCGTCTGACTCAACCTTTATACAAAGGTTCCAAAACTACTTGGGGAGCCGTAGATGACGGCATCAAAGAGGCGCTTAAAAACGCTGGTAAGGTAACCTTACTTTCTGGCACCATTATTTCTCCATCAATTAAAGGCGCTATCAAAGCCCTATCTGATAAATTGAATGGCGAAGGTGGTTCTATATTCGAGCACATCCAATACGATGCTATTTCTTACGCTGGTATGCGTGAGGCGAACTTATTGAACTTTGGCGCGCGCATCATTCCAAGCTATGATTTCTCCAAAGCAAAAACGATTGTTTCTGTCGGTGCAGACTTCTTAAGCACTTGGTTGTTGCCAACTGAATTCGCTGTACAGTACGGTGCAACACGCAACCCAGAAGGGGAGTGGATGTCTAAGCATTTCCAATTTGAGTCAGTACTTACCGTTACAGGTTCAAATGCAGATGTGCGCAGCATGATCAAGCCTTCGGAAGAAGCAGCTGTTCTTGCTTACATGATCAAAGCGCTAGGAGGCAACCCAGGAACGTCAGTTTCTGCTGGTTCTTGGAAAGCGGCGGCAGATAAAGCTATTGCGGCACTTAAAAAATCTAAAAAATCATCAATAGTAGTTGCTGGTTCGAACCATATTGGTGTTCAACAATTAGCAAATGAGCTCAACAATTTGTTAGGCGCATACGGCAACACCATCGATTTAAGCAACACAATTGAACTTCACCAATCAGAAGACGCGAAGGCACTTAAGTTAGCAGCCAATGTAGCTGCCGGCAAGGGACCAGATGTACTTATCATGATGGGTGTCAATCCTGTTTACAGCTTGCCAAATGGAGCAGCTTTTGCCAAAGGATTGAAATCTGTCAAAACATCTGTAGCTATCTCTACTTTCGAAGATGAAACAGCTAGCAACTGTACTTATGTTTGTCCTGATCACCACCAACTAGAAAACTGGTCAGATCATCAAGCTAAAGCTGGTGAGTATGCAGTTGGTCAGCCAACTATTCGTCCTTTGCACAATACAGCGAGTGCTTTGGAATCATTGCTCGTATGGAACGGAGCTGCTACACGCGGCGGTCAAGACTCTGCAGTGGCTTACGACTACATCAAGGCAACGTTTGCTGCCATGAATCCAACTGGCGATTTTAATTACCTGACACACAACAGCTGCGTTGCACTACCTTTAGCCCCAAGTGCTTTAACGTTCAAATCAGCAGCAATCAAAGACTTGCCTAAGTCTGCCGATACAGAAGTAGTGTTCTACCAAAAGGCGGCAATCGGAAACGGAACGTCTGCAAACAACCCATGGTTGCAAGAAATGCCAGATCCAATTACGAAAGTTACCTGGGACAACTACATTACCATGAACCCAGTAGAAATGGAAGGCAAATACGCCACCACCTACGATCAAGAACATGGTCTCAATCTTGCCACAGTAACCGTAAACGGTAAATCAGTAACGCTTCCAGTTTATCCATTACCAGGTCAAGCACCAAAAACAATTGGTATTGCTCTTGGATACGGTCGCGGAGCCAACGGAGAAAACATTGGTAAAGCTGCATTCCAAACAAAAGAGTACGGAGGTCACGTTCAAACAGCAGATGGCAAGCCAACTCCAATTGGTGCGAACGTCTTCGGAATGATCAATACAGGTGCGACATTAACATATACTGCAGCTGCTAAAGTTGCAGATGCAAACGGCACTTATCCTATTGCAGCAACACAGATTCACCACACCGTTATGGGGCGTGATTCTATCGTTCGCGAGACTACCTTATCTATATTCAAGGAGCGCGAAAAAGACGCTTACAATGAAGCACACAAACTTCAAAAACTGGATAAGCACGGCAATCACGTCGAGGCGCCAGTTTCTGAATTTGACCTCTGGGCAGCACACCCTGTTGAGAAGATCGGTCACCGTTGGGGTATCTCCATCGACCTTTCATCTTGTATTGGTTGTGGTTCTTGCCTTATCGCTTGTCAGTCCGAGAACAACGTTCCTGTCGTAGGAAAAGACGAAGTTCGTCGTGGCCGCGAAATGCATTGGTTGCGCATCGACCGCTATTTTGCTTCTGATGAAGAAGCTGCAGTTGGTACAAAAGCGGACAAAGAAACATTTAGCTATGATGCGGCAGAAGTTCCTGCCCTCAATCCAAGTGTGGTACACATGCCTTTGATGTGTCATCACTGTAACCACGCACCTTGCGAGACCGTATGTCCAGTAGCTGCTACTACGCACTCTAACGAAGGTCTCAACCAAATGGCTTATAACCGTTGTATCGGTACTCGTTACTGTGCCAACAACTGTCCATACAAAGTACGTCGTTTCAACTGGTTCAACTATCCTTCATACAAGAAGTTTACTGAAGTGAACCCTGCACAAGACGACCTCGGCCGCATGGTCTTGAACCCAGACGTTACCGTTCGTACACGTGGTGTAATGGAAAAATGTTCACTATGTGTTCAGCGCATCCAAGCTACCAAACTCGTTGCTAAGAAAGAAGCACGTGTAATCGCTGATGGTGAGTTTGCAACGGCGTGTTCAGATGCTTGTCCTACGAATGCTATCGTAGTGGGCGACTGGAACGATCTCAAATCTATGATCCGTGAAAAATCAGAAGGTGTACGCGCTTACCAAGCATTAGAAGAAGTAGGTGTGAAGCCAAACGTTTGGTATCAAGTGAAAGTGCGCAACGAAGAAAATTCCTTGCTCGATCATATTCAAGTAGCTGAACAAGCTCATCATTAATTATTATTCAATTAAACTACTGCAATGCAAAAGGAAGCAGCAATCAGAGAGCCCCTCATTTTAGGTCACAAAACCTATCATGATGTAACAGAAGATGTTTGTCGTCCGATTGCGGACACAGCGCCACAAATGTGGTATATCCTCTTCGGGCTTGCCCTTGTAATTGGTCTTTACGGTGTAGGAAGCATCATGTATCTACTCGGAACTGGTATTGGTGTCTGGGGTCTCAACAAAACAATTGGTTGGGCCTGGGATATCACCAATTTCGTATGGTGGGTAGGTATTGGTCACGCCGGAACGCTGATCTCAGCCGTATTACTTTTATTCCGTCAAAAATGGCGTATGGCGATCAACCGTTCTGCGGAAGCCATGACCATCTTCGCCGTATTCATGGCGGGTACTTTCCCTCTTATCCACATGGGTCGTTTGTGGGTAGGGTACTGGGTAATGCCAATTCCTAACCAATTTGGATCATTGTGGGTAAACTTTAACTCACCACTACTTTGGGACGTTTTTGCAATCTCTACCTATTTATCAGTTTCTCTTGTTTTCTGGTACATCGGTCTTATCCCTGATTTCGCCACAATTCGCGACCGTGCTAAAAAACCACTTGCAAAAAAGATGTACAGCATCCTTTCTTTCGGTTGGTCAGGCCGTGCTAAGCACTGGAATCGTTTTGAACTTGTTTCGTTGGTCTTGGCTGGTTTAGCTACTCCTCTCGTATTCTCGGTTCACTCGATCGTATCTTTTGACTTTGCTACGTCTGTTATTCCAGGATGGCACACCACTATCTTCCCTCCATACTTCGTTGCAGGAGCCGTATTCTCAGGATTTGCGATGGTACAAACACTCCTTTTGATCATGCGTAAGGCAATGGGTCTTGAGGCTTATATCCATACCAAGCACGTCGAATACATGAATATCGTTATCATGGTTACTGGTTCGATTGTAGGAACAGCCTATATCACCGAGCTTTTCATTTCATGGTATTCAGGTGTAGAATACGAATCATATGCATTCATTAACCGTGCTACCGGACCATACTGGTGGGCTTATTGGTCAATGATGACATGCAACGTGATTTCTCCACAGCTCATGTGGATCCGTCGCCTACGTCGCAGTTTGTTATTTACCTTCTTCATTTCGATTGTTGTGAATATCGGTATGTGGTTTGAGCGTTACGTGATCATCGTTACCTCTATTCACCGCGATTACATTCCAGCTGCATGGAGTATGCACTTCCCAAGTCATATTGATATCGCAGTTTATATCGGAACAATTGGTTTATTCTTTGTTTTCTTCCTTTTGTTTGCTCGCTACTTCCCAGTACTCGCACTCAATGAAGTCAAAACAATTTTGAAAGGTTCAGGTCAATCTTACAAAGAGTCACCAGATTATCACAAACATCATTAAGCAAAGGCTATGTCAGATAAAGTTTTATACGTAATGTATGATGACGACGAAGTGCTCAAGAACAGCGCTAAAAAGCTCGTCGCAAAAGGAGTCAAGATTTCAGAAGTTTTTTCTCCGTTCCCAATCCACGGAATTGACCCTATCATCGGTGTGAAAAACACGCGTTTGGGCATCATGGCCTTCTTGTACGGTTTGACGGGTTTAACCCTCGCAACCATCGGTATGCGTTATTTTATGATCGTTGACTGGCCAATGAATATTGGAGGTAAACCAAACTTCTCTTATTTGGAGAATATGTTGGCTTTCGTTCCAATTAGTTTTGAGTTTACAGTGATGTGCGCGGCACACGGTATGGCTATTACTTATTTGCTTCGCAATAAGACCTTACCTGGAATGCCAGCTCAAAACCCAGATCCTCGCACCACCGACGACAAATTTGTCATGGAAATTCGCTTGAGCGAAAACCACAGTGTAAGCGAGGCAGAGTTAGACGGTATGCTTCAAGAAATTGGTTACCTCGAATTAGATAAAAAAGAAATTAAATAAGTACAGGGCCTCATGAAAAAAATCGTTTACACATTATTTAGTGGAGCAGCCTTGACCATGTCATTGCTTTTAAATTCCTGTGTGTCTAATGCCGACAGCCCAGGATTAGAATATGCCCCAGATATGTATCGCACACCAGGCATTGAGACTTACGTAGACTACGGAGAAGTTCGTGGCAGAATCAACGGAAGTCTTAAAGGTCGTTTGTCAGCGATGACGCCTCCTCGCAATACTATTCCTTTTTACGGAACAGACTCCTCGGAAGTCAAACTGATGTTGCCTTATTTCCGCAAGCCTAATGTTGCGTTCCGTGAAACACACGGTCTTTATGGTTGGGATTACTCTACTGCTGACGAGTATACACTCGCAGTTGCAGATAAAAACCCACTTACCTTAAGTGCAACAAATGCTGAGGCTGTCATTACAAAGGGTAAAGAACTCTTTACAGCAATGTGTCAGCATTGTCACGGTGAAAAAGGTGATGGTAATGGCCCAATGGTAGCTTCTGGTGCCTACGCTGGTGTACCTAACTACGTTGGTCTTGCAGCTACTGAAGGTCAAATGTTCTATTCAATTTACTACGGTAAAGGAAACATGGGTGCACACGGTTCCATCTTGAATAAAAAAGAAATTTGGACAATCATCCATTACATCCGTCGTCTACAAGACACAAACTACGGCAAATTTGATGCAACTGGTGCAGCTCTAGCAGCTCCTGTCTCAGACACAACAAACGCGAATTAATCAAGAAGAGCAATGGAATTTCAAATCACCAAAAAAGCGAAAAACTTAGCATTTGGCCTGATGGGCTTGGGTGCGCTCCTGACCATTATCGGTGTTGCGCTAACAGCGTCAGATCACCATTTTTTGACACGTTTTATGGCTTCTGGCCTAATTAGTGGATTTTTCTTCTTCGCCTTAGGCTTAGGCTCACTCTTCTTTTTGTCTTTGAAATATGCTACAGAGACTGGTTGGTACGCAGCTGTGAAGAGAGTGATTGAAGCAGTAGCAGGTTTCTTACCTGTGGGCATGATTATTCTTGGTGCAGTATTGCTTGTAATTACACTTGCTGACGGAGCGCACATCTATTCTTGGATGGATCCAGAGGTAATCAAGCACGACGAAGTAGTTCGCCATAAAGCAGCTTACCTTAATCCTGTGTTTTTCTGGATCAGAACGCTTGCTTATTTCACCACTTACTTCTTGTTCTGGAGAGGTTTCAGAAACCGTTCATTAGAAGAAGATAAAGTTGGTGGCACAGAATTACACTTCAAGAACTACAAGAAAGGTGCTACTTTCTTGGTTTTCTTTGCCGTGTTTAGCTCAACATCTGCTTGGGACTGGATCATGTCTATCGATGTACACTGGTTCTCTACGCTTTTCGGTTGGTACACATTTGCAGGCATGTGGTGCTCTACTATGGTTGTTTTGATTTTAACAACGCTTTACCTTAAGAAATTAGGACACCTACCAAATGTAAATGACTCTCACATCCACGACTTAGGCAAATGGGCTTTTGCAACCTCTTTCTTATGGTCTTACATGTGGTTCTCACAGTTCATGCTTATTTGGTATGCAAATATCGGTGAAGAAGTGGTTTACTTCCAGTTGAGAATAGCTGAGTTTAAAGTGCTTTATTTTGGTATGTTCATCATCAACTTTGCTTTCCCAATGTTGATATTAATGTCTCGCGATGCCAAAAGAAATGCTGGTATCCTATTGTTCGTCGGTCTAATGATCTTAATTGGTCACTGGCTTGACGTTTACATTATGGTTTCAGCCGGTGCTCTTGGTGCAAATGCAAAAATTGGAGCGCTTGAAATCGGTATGGCTTTATTAATGGCAGGAGTTTTCATCTTCGTTGTGTTGCGCAATCTTACGAAAGCACCTCTAACGCCAGTGAATCACCCATTCTTGGATGAAAGTAACCATCACGAAATTTAATTTGAAGACAATATAAAAAGTCATGGAAAATAAATTAATCATTTTACTTGTCATTGTTTTAGGCGCAATTGCGATTGCCCAACTTGTTCGAATCTATGAAATCTCGTCTAAGTTGCGTAAAAATCAAGAGCACGAAATCTCTAGTCGCGATAACAACCTGAACGGTCGCATGATGTTCGGCTTTATGCTCTTATTCTTCGGTTTCTTCATTTACCTAATGACCGCCTATGGTTGGACCGGTCGCGGTGATGCAGCATCTGAGGAAGGTCTTGAAATGGATTGGTTGCTCAATCTGAATTTCGTGATTATTATTGCGGTGTTCTTTTTGACCAATTTCTTGTTGTTTTATTTTACATGGCGTTATGTCAAGAAGCCAGGCGTGCCTGCTTTTTATTATCCGCACAACAACAAATTAGAAATGCTTTGGACAGTTGTTCCAGCTGTTGTTTTGGCCGTGATCATTATCTTAGGTCTTCAAACTTGGAGCCACCTAACAGGCCCTACGAAACCAGAAGCTGAGAAAATCGAATTGTTTTCAAAGCAATTTGACTGGACTGCCCGCTATTCTGGCGCAGACAACACTTTGGGTCTTTATGACTACAAGTTAACACTTGACAACAATGAGTTGGCTTTATTGACATCTAACACCATCGATTCAGCGTTAAACAACATGTTAAATGGCGCCACTGGAATCCGAGGTTTACAAAAATTGTTGAACAACCGCGATACCGTTTTCAGTGACTCCACTTTGAACGTGCTAAGAACGGACCTTTCAAGAAAAGAGCGTTTGTACCGCTTCCTTACCCAAATGAAGCAAAATCACAATCCAAAATTGGATGCAAGTGCCTGGGACGACATCATCCAAAAAGATACGCTTTATTTGTGTAAAGGTCAGGAATATGAAATCGCTTTGCGCGCAAAAGATGTGATTCACTCTGCATACTTTCCTCACTTTCGTGCCCAAATGAATGCAGTTCCTGGTATGGCTACACGCATGAAGTTCACACCTAACAAAACAACCGCCGAAATGCGCAGCATCAAGAAGGACGAGAAATTTAATTACGTCCTGATGTGTAACAAGATTTGCGGTGGTGCACACTACAAAATGAAAATGATTGTTGTGGTCCTCGACAAACCAGCATATAACAAATGGATGGAGGGCAAAAAACAAGCAACATTCAAAGATCAGTATTTCCCTAAAGCGGCAGCAACAGCTCCGGCGGCTCCTGCTGATACCACAGCTGTAGCTGCAGCAGTAACAATGAACTAATTAAGAAACGATAAAACAAATAAAAATGGCTTCACACGACGCACACGCACACGGACATCATGAGGATCACCATCACCATGAGGAGCATTTTATCTCTAAATACATCTTTTCGCAAGATCATAAAATGATCGGTAAGCAGTTCTTGCTTACAGCCGTTTTTATGGGCCTTGTTGCAATGATGTTATCGATCCTATTCAGGATTCAATTGGCTTGGCCAGGAGAAAGCTCTGATATTCTCTCCTTCTTTTTAGGTGAAAAATGGGCTCCAAACGGAGTGCTTAAAGAGGATATGTATCTTGGTTTGGTAACCATTCACGGTACTATCATGGTTTTCTTCCTTTTAACAGGTGGTCTTTCTGGAACTTTTTCTAACATTCTCATTCCATTGCAACTTGGAGCACGCGATATGGCTTCGGGCTTCATGAACATGTTATCTTATTGGTTCTTTGCGTTGTCATCTATCATCATGTTGGTTTCTCTTTTTGTAGAGTCAGGGCCAGCTATGGCAGGTTGGACGGTTTATCCCCCGTTATCAGCGCTACCGCAAGCGGTATCTGGTTCAGGTCTAGGAATGACCCTTTGGTTGGTTTCAATGGCCATCTTCATTGCTTCATCTTTGATCGGTTCTTTGAACTACATCGTTACAATCATTAACTTGCGTACACAGGGTATGACCATGACGCGTATGCCACTTACGATCTGGGCGTTTTTCGTGACTGCTATCTTGGGCGTTCTTTCTTTCCCAGTTCTTTTGTCGGCAGCATTGTTGCTCATCATGGACCGTTTAATGGGTACTTCTTTCTACCTTTCTGATATCATCGTAGGTGGTGAAATGCTTACCAACCACGGAGGTTCTCCAATCTTGTACCAACACTTGTTCTGGTTCTTGGGTCACCCAGAGGTTTATATCGTACTCTTACCAGCGCTTGGTCTTTCTTCTGAAATTATTGCAACGAATGCCCGCAAACCAATCTTTGGTTACAAAGCAATGATTGGTTCTATCTTGGCCATTGGTTTTCTTTCCTTTATTGTTTGGGGACACCACATGTTCGTTACAGGTATGAACCCATTCTTAGGTAGTGTATTCGTATTTACGACATTACTCATTGCCATTCCTTCAGCTGTAAAGGTGTTCAACTACCTCACTACACTTTGGAAAGGTTCACTTGTACTTACTCCAGCAATGTTATTTGCAATCGGTTTGGTTTCTACATTCATTACAGGTGGAGTTACAGGTATCATCCTTGCTGACTCTGCTTTGGATATCATGATGCACGATACTTACTTTGTAGTTGCTCACTTCCACATTGTAATGGGTATGTCGGCTGTTTTCGGAATGTTCGGTGGTGTTTATCATTGGTTCCCTAAAATGTTTGGTCGCATGATGAATACGCGTTTGGGTTACGCTCACTTCTGGGTTACGCTCATTGGTGCTTATGGTGTCTTTTTTCCAATGCACTTCGTCGGTTTAGCCGGAGCGCCACGTCGTTACTATGACTACTCAGCATACACAGAATTTGACAATCATTCTTTTGAATTAATGGTTGACCTCAACCAAATCATCACAACGTTTGCAATTATTGCAGCCTTGGGCCAGGTGATTTTCTTGTTCAACTTCTTTTACAGCATCTTCAGAGGTCCTAAAGCGCCTCAAAACCCGTGGAACGCGACTACCCTTGAATGGACAACTCCTGTTGAGGCTATTCACGGAAACTGGCCTGGTGACCTACCAACTGTTCATCGTTGGCCATATGACTACTCTAAACCAGGAGCAAGTCAAGACTTCATCACGCAAATTACCCCTCTAGAAGAAGGCGAAGAAGAACATTAGTATGAGCATACTACTACAAAAAAGGCCCGAGTATTCGGGCCTTTTTTGTTCTAATCCATGTTATCAAGCTCTTTGGCTACCTTCTCTAATTCTAGAAAGAAGGCGGGGCCAAAAGCTCGTTCTAACGGTTCTTTAAGGAATTTGTAAACAGGCACCTCTAGTTTTTCTCCGCAAGCACATGCAGGCTCACAGATATCCCATTTTTCATAGTTAAGCGCTGTATAGTCTTGAAACTTTTTGGTTCGAATAGGGTATAGGTGACAAGAAATGGGCTTAGGAAAATCAATGTGCCCTTCTCGTTGTGCTTTTTCAATCGCACATTTTGCAATTCCCGACTGATCAAAAAAGACAAAAGCACATTCTGCACCATTGACTAATGTGGTGGCAGGTTCAAAATCTTCGTCTTGATACACGACTCCTTGCGCTTCCACTGCAGCAATTCCTTCGGGGCGCATGAATGGTTTTATTTGATCGAGATGAGCCTCAATGATTTTAACTTCGTCTTGGGTTACAGGGGCTCCGCCGTCTCCTTCTATGCAACAGGCTCCTTTGCATGCATTCAGATCGCATACGAATTGCCTTTCGAAGATTTGGGTAGAAACTATTTTGTCTTGGATTTCAACTAACATAACGCAAAGATACACGATGATTTTGTGGATTAATTTAAAATACGTATATTTGCATCACATTTGTAGATGATAGGAACGAGGGGACGCAAGTCCCCTCTTTTTTTCCTCACTCGCTTCAATGCAATGAACACACAAATATGTTAGATCAAAAGCTCATTCAAGCACTCATTGACGAACGCATTGCGGAACTCGACAACGGCCTTTATGTTGTAGACCTACGCATTTCTCCAACGAATGTCATTCACGTAGAGCTCGACAAACTTAAAGGTGGCGTTAGTGTCAATGATTGTGTTTCTGTTTCTCGCAACATAGAACACAACCTAGATCGCGAACAAGCAGACTTCGAATTGCATGTCTCATCGGCAGGTTTGGATAAACCTATTCGTCACATCAACCAATTTGCTAAGAATGTAGGTCGCAGTTTTAAAGTGCAGCCAGAAGCTGGAGAACAATTCGAAGCCGAACTCATGAAAATGAACGAAGATATATTGGTGTTCAAGCAACGTCATCAAGTACGTGATGAAGTAAAAAAGAAAAAAGTTTGGGTAGAAGATTTTATCGAACTCCCTTACCATCAAATAAAAGAAGCAAAAATTGTAATTTCATTTAAATAAGCCCCATGAACAGTTTGGAACTTGTTGACTCATTTTCGGAGTTTAAAGAACTAAAAAATATTGACAAACAAACGATGCAGCACGTCCT
>JACCDI012203516.1_pt1 | contig 12977 bp, 7 predicted proteins | sample 7442791 | NCBI WGS metagenome assembly JACCDI01 (sample SAMN15323434, study PRJNA562643) | freshwater metagenome | isolation source: river surface water | place: USA:Blue River Watershed | collected 2017-08-15
CAAAGCATTGCCAACATCCCCAATTTAGAAGAAGTACGTAGTATTTCTCGTTTTGGCTTATCGGTAATTACAGTAGTGTTTAAAGACGAAGTAAATATTTACTTTGCAAGGCAACTATTAAACGAAAAACTCAAACAAGCCGAAGAAAGTATCCCAAAAGGCATTGGTAAGCCAGAGTTAGCCCCAGTAAGTACAGGGCTTGGCGATATTTACCAATATATTGTTCACCCCACCAAAGGCAACGAAAATAAATACACAGCCAAAGATTTACGTACTATGCAAGATTGGATTGTTCGTAGGCAGCTTAATGGCACTCCAGGTATTGCCGAAGTAAATAGTTTTGGTGGCGAATTAAAACAGTACGAAGTATCAGTAAATCCCAATCGCCTAAAAGCTATGGGTGTAAGCATTCCAGATATTTTCAAAGCATTAGAAAAAAATAACCAAAATACAGGCGGGGCTTATATTGATAAAAAGCCAAATGCTTATTTCATTAGGGGCATTGGTTTAGTTACCTCTTTAGAAGATGTTAAAAATATTGTAGTCAAAACCACAGGCAGCATACCAATTTTTATTAAAGATGTTGCAGAAGTAAAATTTGGTAAAGCAATACGCTATGGTGCTATGACCTTTAATGGTGAAGTAGATGCGGTAGGTGGTGTAGTAATGATGTTGAAAGGCGAAAACAGTAATGAAGTTGTACAACGCATCAAAGCAAAAATACCTACCATTCAAAAGTCGTTACCAAATGATGTAATTATAGAACCTTATTTAGACAGAAGCGATTTAGTAGCAAGAGCCATCAGCACAGTAGAAAAAAACTTAATTGAAGGTGCTTTAATTGTCATTTTTGTTTTAGTCCTTTTCTTGGGCAATTTTAGAGCAGGTTTAATTGTAGCATCTGCCATTCCTTTATCAATGTTGTTTGCATTAGGCTTAATGAATGTATTTGGTGTAAGTGCCAATTTAATGAGTTTGGGTGCTATTGATTTTGGTTTAATTGTAGATGGTGCTGTAATTATTGTAGAAGCCACATTGCACCATTTAGGTTTAAGAAAATCAATGAATAAATTGACACAGACCGAAATGGATAATGAAGTATTTGTATCAGCGTCAAAAATCCGTAGCAGTGCAGCCTTTGGCGAAATTATTATTTTAATTGTTTACATTCCCATTCTTTCTTTAATTGGGATAGAAGGTAAAATGTTTCGTCCTATGGCTCAAACAGTGGGCTTTGCAATCTTAGGAGCATTAATTTTATCATTGACTTATATTCCTATGATGTGTGCTTTATTCCTACCCAAATTAGTAAGCCACAAAAAAACATTTAGCGATAAAATGATGGATTTTTTCCAACGTATTTATCAACCTTTATTACAAAAAGCAATTCAACTAAAATATTGGTTGGTAGGTGGCACAGTTACCTTGTTTGTTGTTTCGCTAATTGTTTTCAGTCGTATGGGTGGCGAATTTATACCTACACTTGCCGAAGGTGATTTTGCCTTTCACTGCATTTTGCCACAAGGTAGTTCTCTCAGTCAAAGTTTAGAAACTTCAATGCAGGCTTCAAGAATTGTAAAGCAATTTGATGAAGTAAAAATGGTAGTGGGTAAAACAGGTGCAGCAGAAGTACCAACAGACCCTATGCCACCAGAGGCTACAGATTTAATGATAATACTTAAACCACAAAAGGAATGGAAAACTGAAAAGAGTTATGATGAATTGGCTGATGAAATTTCTGAAAAATTAGAAGCTATACCAGGTGTATTTTTTGAAAAAAGCCAACCCATTCAAATGCGGTTTAATGAGTTAATGACAGGCATAAGACAAGATGTAGCAGTTAAAATATTTGGCGAAAATATGGACACATTAGCTACTTATGCCAACAAAGTAAATACAGCCATTCAATCTGTGCAAGGTGCAACAGCTCCAATGGTTGAAAGAGTGAGTGGCTTACCACAAATCAATATTGAATACGACAGATTACGCTTAGCCAATTATGGCTTAACCGTAGAAGATGTAAACGATATTGTAAGCACAGCTTTTGCAGGTAAAAGCACAGGTGTTGTTTTTGAAAACGAAAGAAAATTTGATTTAGTAGTACGTTTAGATAGTACATACCGAAGTAGTATAGACGATGTAAGTAATTTAATGATACCTACTAATACAGGCAATCAAATTCCATTGGCACAAGTTGCCAATATTAATTTCAAAGTAGGTCCAGCACAAATAAGCCGTGAAGCAGGTAAGCGTAGAATAGTAATTGGCTTTAATGTAAAAGGAAGAGATGTACAAAGTGTAGTAAATGAAATACAACAAAAATTAAGTAAACAAGTTAAGCTACCATCAGGGTACTATTTTACCTATGGTGGCACATTTGAAAATTTACAAGAAGCCAGTAAAAGATTAATGATTGCTGTTCCCATTTCATTACTACTCATTTTTATATTGCTCTATTTTACTTTTCGTTCTTTCAAACAAGCCAGTTTAATTTTTACAGCCATTCCAATGAGTGCCATTGGTGGTGTATTTGCTTTACTATTTCGCAGTATGCCATTTAGCATAAGTGCAGGTATTGGCTTTATTGCTTTGTTTGGCGTGGCAGTATTAAATGGAATAGTGCTAATTGGCACTTTTAATCAATTGCAAAAAGAAGGTATTACAGATGTAATTAAACGAGTAATAGAAGGAACAAAAATAAGGCTTAGGCCAGTTTTAATGACAGCTACTGTTGCCAGTTTAGGTTTTCTCCCTATGGCATTAAGTAGCAGTGCAGGTGCAGAGGTTCAAAAACCATTAGCCACAGTTGTAATTGGCGGTTTAATAACTGCAACTTTCCTTACACTATTTGTATTGCCTTTACTATACATCATTTTTAATACTAAAATTTCATTGACAAGAAAACCTAAAATGAAAAAGATAACAACAGCAACCACTATATTATTTTTATTGTTTGCTATAAATACAAATGCTCAACCAGTTAAGCAAATAACAATTGATGAAGCAATCAATATAGCAATTCAAAACAACCAATCTGTAAAAGCAAGTAGTATTGATATTCAAGCCATAGAAAGTTTAAGAAAAACAGCAAATGAATTACCCAAATTAGATTTTAATACACAGTTAGGGCAATACAATAGCATTAAGTTTGACAATGCTTTTCAGCTATCACAAACCATACCTTTCCCTACATTGTTTGGTGCTAAAAAAGAGTTGATAAATGCCGAAGTAAAAGCAAAGCAAATACAACAACAGCTTACCATTTACGAAATCAAAAATCAGGTTCGCAGTCTATTTTATCAAATAGAGTATTTGCAATACAACAAACTAAAATTACAAAGCTTAGATAGTTTGTACAATGAGTTTATACGTGTAGCCAATTTGCGATACAAAACAGGCGATACAAAAAAAATTGAAATAAGCACAGCTGAAACTAAAAAGGGTGAAATCAATTTATTGGCACAGCAAAACCAAGTGTATTTACAAAATGCTTATCAAAGTCTAAAAACAATATTAAGTTCCAAAGACAGTATTACAATTGTGTCATCTCAAACTTATACGCCTTTACAAGTAAATAGTTTGATAGATAGCAATGCCATAACAAGCCACCCAATGCTACAATCTATTTATCAAAATATGCAAATAGCAGAGCAAACAAAAAATGTAGTAAAAGCACAAGGTTTGCCCGACTTCAAAATTGGTTATTCCAATCAATCACTTATAGGCTTTCAAAACATAGATGGTGTAGATAAATACTTTGGTGCAGGTAATCGGTTCAATGTAGTAAATATTGGAGTAGCCATTCCATTAACTTTTGGTGCTACCAAAGCCCGTATTAAAAGTTTAGAATACCAAAAACAAAGTTTGCAAACACAAGCTGAGTATCAAAACACATTGCTCAATACAAATTTGCTGAACGCTTTAACACAATACCAGCAAGATGTACAGCAGTATAACTATTACAAAATACAAGCCTTACCCAATGCTGACAATATAGTAAAAGCAGCACAATTAGGTTATCGTACAGGTGATATTACTTATGTAGAGTATTTGTATGCACTGCAAACAGCCACAGATATTCAGTTAAAGTACTTGCAATCCATTCAGCAAATCAACCAAACAGTTGTAAACATCAATTCAATAATCAATAAATAATTAAAAATATGGCATTCAATATAAGTAAAACAATAGGTTCAGCAATCATACTTAGTATATTGCTTTCAGCTTGTGGCGGTAAGTCAGAAAAAGATACCAATAGCCAAGTTGCTAAAGAAGAAAAAACAGAAGTAAAACCACAACTAAAGCAAGAAGCTACACCTACAATTGCAGCACTCACTACTGAGCAAATTAAAACTGTAGGTATTACTTATGGCACTGTAGAAATGAAAGAACTTACAGCTACCATAAAAGCAAATGGAAATCTTAAAGTACCCAACAATAACAAAGGAAATGCTACTTCTTTATATGGAGGCGTTATAAAATCTATCAATGTTCAAATTGGTTCATCAGTTCGTAAAGGGCAAGTAATAGCCACTATTGCAAATCCACAGTTTATACAATTGCAAGAAGAATACTTAACCACTGCAAGTAAAATAACGTTTGCAGAGCAAGAACTTACAAGGCAAAAAGAACTCAACGAAGGCAATGCAGGTGCAAAGAAGAATTTACAAAGTGCCGATGCCGAATTAAGAACTTTGCTTACTCGTAGAGCTTCTTTACAACAGCAAATACAGTTAATGGGCATTAATCCTAATAATGTTTCCAATAGCAATTTACAATCAGCTTTATTGGTAACAAGCCCTATTAGTGGCACTGTAAGCAATGTATTTGCAAAAATTGGTTCTTATGTAGATGTTGCCTCACCTGTTGCAGAAATTGTAGATAATGGATCATTGCATTTAGATTTGAATGTATTTGAAAAAGACCTGCCATTACTTAAAGTTGGGCAAACCATACATTTTACCTTAACCAACAATCCTACTACAGAATACGATGCAGTAGTATATAGTATTGGGACTGCATTTGAAAACGATAGCAAAACCATACCAGTACATTGCAATGTAAAAGGCAATAAATCAGGGTTAATTGATGGAATGAACATTACAGGTATTGTTAGTTTGAATAATGTAACTACACCAGCAGTACCTACCGATGCTATTGTAGAAGCCGATGGTAAATACTATATTTTTATAATAACAGATAAAGAACCCGAAGAACACCACGAAGAAGGCGAAACAGACCACAACCATAAAGAAGCCGAAAAAGGGAAAGAAAAAGAGCCTAAAAACACTACCAACTTTGAAAAATTAGAAGTAGTGAAAGGCGTTTCTAATATGGGCTACACAGCCATCACATTTGTAAACGAAATTCCTAAAGATGCTAAAATAGTAACCAAAGGTGCTTTCTTTATCAATGCCAAATTAACCAATACAGGCGAACACGAAGATTAAAAAATAAAATTATGACTTGGTTGCAAATATATTTACCCATCTATTTATTGCTTTATATTCTTGTTGCATTTATAGTACCAACTTATCGTACTTATAAACAAACAGGCATAAATCCGATTACTTTTGGTAAAAATGATAATGCCCACGATTACATTGGGTTTATTTTGAAAGTTTTGATAGCATTACTATTTTTTGCTGTGCTGATTTTTTCTTTTTCTCAAAGAATATATCAATATCTAAATCCTGTTCTTTATTTACAAAATTCTGTAACACAGGGTATCGGTATCGCCTTAATACACCTTGCTTTGATTTGGATAAGCATTGCACAGTATCAAATGAGTAACAGTTGGCGTATAGGAATTGATGAATTAAATAAAACTGCGTTAGTTACAAAAGGTATCTTTTCAATAAGTAGAAATCCCATTTTTTTAGGAATGATAATAAGTGTAATGGGTTTATTTTTCATAATACCAAATACACTAACATTTTGCTTAACAGTTACAACATACATTGTAATTCAAATTCAAATTCGTTTAGAAGAGGAATTTTTAGAAAGACTACACGGTCAAGAGTATATAAATTATAAAATTAAAACAAGAAGATTATTATAAAATGGAACATAAACATATCTACGATGCACAAGGCAAACAACTTTGTTGCACACTTGAACAAAAAATAAATAGCAACACATCAAATGTATTGCAGGGTGTAAATCCACAAAATGACCATAACCATACCGTGCATTCATCAGCAAAAAACAATCTATTAAGTGAGTTTAAGTTGCCTATAATTTCTCTTTGCTTATTACTCATTGCAATAGCTTTTGATAATTGGTTTCCTCAAACTTGGTTTAAAGGTTGGGTACGTATTATTTGGTATGTAGTGGCGTATGCACCTGTTGGTTTACCAGTATTAAAAGAAGCGTTTGAAAGCATTGCTAAAAAAGAGATATTTTCAGAGTTTTTATTAATGTGCATTGCCACAATTGGGGCATTTGCCATAGGCGAATATCCCGAAGCTGTGGCAGTAATGTTGTTTTATGCAGTAGGGGAAGTGTTTCAAACATTAGCCGTAAAAAGAGCAAAGGCTAATATAAAAACTTTGCTTGACCAACGACCAGACGAAGTAACCATTTTAGAAAATAATCAACCCAAAACCATCAAAGCAGAGACAGTAAATATTGGTGATATTATACAACTAAAGCCAGGTGAAAAATTAGGGTTAGATGGAGAACTATTAACCGATAATGCTTCTTTTAATACAGCAGCACTTACAGGAGAAAGCAAACCCGATACTAAAGCAAAAGGCGAAACTGTTTTAGCAGGAATGATAAACCTCAACACAGTTGCACAAGTAAAAGTTACAACAGCTTACACCGATAGCAAGTTGAGTAAAATTTTAGAATTGGTACAAAATGCCACAGCTCAAAAAGCACCCACCGAATTATTTATAAGAAAGTTTGCAAAAATATATACACCAATAGTAGTGTTATTGGCAGTCCTCATTACTGCACTTCCTTATTTTTTTGTAGATAATTATGTATTCAGTCAGTGGTTATATAGAGCATTAGTATTCTTGGTAATCAGTTGCCCTTGTGCATTAGTTATAAGCATTCCGTTAGGTTACTTTGGGGGCATTGGTGCAGCCAGTAAAAACGGTATTTTGTTTAAAGGCAGTAACTTTTTAGACATCATTGCAAACATTCAAAATGTAGTGATGGACAAAACAGGCACAATGACCGAAGGAGTTTTTAAAGTACAAGAAGTAATCTTGAATCCTGAATTTAATAAAGACGAAATTCTGCAAATGGTTAATGCTTTAGAAAGCCAAAGTACACACCCAGTAGCTACTGCAATCCATAATTATGTGGGTAATGTAGATAGCAATATTAAATTAGAAAATGTAGAAGAAATATCAGGACACGGATTAAAAGCGTCAATCAACAACAAAGAAATATTAGTAGGAAATTTTAAGCTGATGGATAAATTCAGTATTGAGTACGATATTGACCCAACCACCATAGTTTACACTTTAATAGCCATTGCTTATGATAAAAAGTATGTGGGCTATTTAACCATTGCCGATAGTATTAAAGAAGATGCACAACTTACCATTGATAAGTTAAAAGCATTAAATGTAAGTACTATAATGTTAAGTGGCGACAAATCAAATGTTGTGCAGTTTGTAGCTAATAAATTAGGCATTACAAATGCTTTTGGCGATTTACTGCCCGAAGACAAAGTAAATAAAGTAAAAGAACTAAAAGCCAAAAATGAAACAGTAGCCTTTGTGGGTGATGGTGTAAATGATGCACCAGTAGTAGCATTAAGCGATGTAGGCATTGCAATGGGGGGTTTAGGAAGTGATGCCACTATAGAAACAGCAGATGTAGTAATACAAGACGATATGCCAAGTAAAATACCAATGGCTATAAACATAGGTAAGCAAACTAAAAAAATCGTTTGGCAAAATATTATTTTAGCATTTTCTGTAAAAGCAATTGTACTCATATTAGGTGCAGGTGGTTTAGCTACTATGTGGGAAGCTGTCTTTGCCGATGTAGGTGTAGCTTTATTAGCCATTTTAAATGCAGTGAGAATACAGCGAATGAAATTTTAACTAAAATTTTAACCAACTCCAATAATTAATACTATCTTTGCAAGTTAATAAAATAATGATTTACAAATTTCACATAGCCGTTCTCACATTATTGCTTGGGTTCTTCTTAACCCCAATGCAATCAATGGCTTGTGGAGATAACTCAATTAGCACAGAAAAATCGTGTTGCAAGTCAAGTAAAAAGGACAAATCAAAAAAGAAAAGCTGTTGCAATAAGCATACATCCAATTCTGATAAGGACAGTAAAGGTTGCGATGGTAAATGTGGTAATTCTTCTTGTCATTGTACCAATTTTTGTCAGCAATTTGCAGTTCCTTTCTTTGTAACATTCAAGCCTAAGTATTTTCCTATATTGTCGAAACAGAAGTTGTTTTCCAAAAATGACAATTACTACTCATCAGGCTTTCTTTCTATTTGGCTTCCGCCTAAAATAAGCTAATTTCTTTCTTTGACAGCCATAGGTCTGTCCTTTCCAAAGCAAATTCTTTGCTATTGGACTAATAATTATTTTCAAAAAAGTTAAAATTTCAAAAAATGAAGTCAATAAAAATATTGATGGCAATCCTTGTATTGCTATCAGGCACAGCTTGCAATGCCCAAATAAAAAATAGCAAGACAGAAACAGTAAAAATTTACGGCAACTGTGGTATGTGTGAAACTACCATAGAAAAAGCAGGGAACAAAAAGAAAGTAGCTAAAGTAGATTGGAACAAAGACACCAAAATGGCTACAATTACTTACGATGCTACAAAAACCAGCCAAGCAGATATACTAAAGCGTATTGCTTTGGCAGGTTATGATAGCGATAGTTTTCTTGCACCTGATGATGTGTATTCAAAATTGCCAGAATGTTGCCAGTATGAAAGAGTAAAAAAATCCGTTGCAAAAATAGAAACCCCTGCAATAGTGCCTACCACACCAAAGGCAGCATACCATTTAGGGCATAATCACAATGGTACTCCTCAAACTGCTACAGCATCTAAGCAAGAAGCTTCACAGCTAAAAGCTGTTTTTGAAAGTTATTTTGCTATCAAGGATGCTTTAGTAAAAACCGATGGTGGTATTGCATCTGCAAAAGCAAAGGAGTTACAAACAGCCATAGCAGCCGTAAAAATGGAAACATTAACAACTACTGAACATACCATTTGGATGAAGGTACAAATGGATTTAGCTTTTGATGCAGAGCATATCAGCGAAACAAAAGATGCTTCTCACCAAAGAGACCATTTTACCAGTCTTTCTAAAAATATGTATGAGCTTATGAAGGTAGCAAAACAAGATGCACCTATATATTATCAGCATTGCCCAATGTACAACGATGGTAAAGGTGCAAATTGGTTAAGCAAAGAAAATGCAGTTAAAAATCCTTATTACGGCTCTCAAATGTTGAGTTGTGGTAAAACAGTAGAAACAATCAAATAGTATGTTTCAATTTTAAATTTGTTATTGTGTGAATGATGTAACAAATCAAAATAATGCTGTAACATATTTGAATATGAATGATTCTAAATTACAACTTATGGAAATTCTTCCATAACTAAATTTTTAAAAATGAAAAATAATCAGAGTTGTATTGATGCTTGCATTGTCTGTATGGTAGAATGCGAAAAATGTGTAAATGGATGTCTTACAATGGAAGGTCACCAAGATTGTGTAAAGCTATGTAGAGACTGTGCAGACATTTGTGCTTTGTGTGCAAGGCTTTGTGCAAGAGATTCAAAATTTGCTGATGCTCTTTGTGAATTATGTGTACAGTGTTGCGAAGCTTGTGCAGCAGAATGTAGCAAACACGAAATGGATTGTTGTAAAAAATGTGCTGTAGCCTGCAAAAAATGTGCAGATGCTTGTAAAATGTAAGCCATTTAAAAAAAGGTAAATCTTAATGATAAACATTTTATTAAATGTAAAATGTTTATCATTTTTAAAAAAGTAAGAAATGACACATACATATCAAGTAACAGGAATGACCTGTGCCAGTTGCGAAGCCAAAGTAAAGTCGGCTTTATTAATGGTAGAAAATGTAACAAATGTAGAAGTTTCAAAAAATGAAAATACTGCAACTATTACAATGGACAAGCACATTGCATTATCCGATTTGCAAAAAGTATTGCCCGAAAAGTATCAGATTTCGGCAACGCATCACAACGAAATAGCAGAACAAACAAAGAGTTGGTTTGAAACTTATAAACCCATTTTACTAATTTTCTTTTATATCACTTTAGTAACAGTTTTAGTTCAATTTACCAACCATTATTTTGATTGGATGCAATGGATGCAGCATTTTATGGCAGGCTTCTTTCTAGTATTTTCATTTTTCAAAATGCTTAATCTAAAAGGCTTTGCCGAAAGCTATGCAATGTACGATGTAGTGGCAAAACGTATTCCAGCTTGGGGTTACCTATATGCCTTTACAGAATTAGCTTTAGGTGTAGCTTTCCTCACAAACTTTAATCCAATTGTTACAAATGCAATCACTTTAGTTTTAATGAGTATCAGCACTATTGGTGTTTTGCAAAGTGTGTTGAACAAAAAGAAAATTCAATGTGCCTGTTTAGGTGCATTATTCAATTTACCAATGAGTACTGTAACCATTATTGAAGATGCGTTAATGATTGTAATGAGTAGTATAATGCTGATAAAAATATTTTAAACAATGAAATTCTTAAAATGGATATACAAAAAATTCTTCAAAAAAAGCTGTTGCAAATAGCAATAGCATTAGTTATTTCAAATACAATTTCAGCTCAAAAAGTTGTACGGTATGAACTCACTATAAAAGACAGTTTAGTAAATTTTACAGGAAAAACTAAAAGAGCTATTGCTGTTAATGGGCAAATACCAATGCCTACATTAGTATTTACCGATGGTGATACTGCCGAAATAATAGTGCATAATGAACTTGTTGAAAGTACTTCTTTACATTGGCACGGTTTAATATTGCCCAATAAAGAAGATGGTGTGCCATATCTTACACAAATGCCCATCAAGCCACATACTACACATACGTATAGGTTTCCTATAGTACAAAACGGTACACATTGGTATCATAGTCATAGTGGCCTTCAAGAACAAATAGGTATGTATGGTAATTTTGTAATGCTAAAAAAGCCAGATAATAAAACGTTTAGAAAAGGTATTGATGATTTACCAACTATCCCAATTGTTTTAAGCGAATGGACAGATTACAATCCTAATAATGTACACCGTATGTTGCACAATGCTACTGATTGGTTTGCCATCAAAAAAAATGCAGTTCAAAGTTATGCAGAGGCTATAAAGGCAGGGCATTTTAAAACCAAACTAAAAAACGAATGGAAAAGAATGTTAGCGATGGACGTAAGTGATGTGTACTATGATAAAATATTTATGAATGGACATCCAACTACCGACCTCAAAAAAATAGATGATAAGGAATTAAAAGCAGGTGATAAAGTTCGTCTTCGTATTTCAAATGGTGGTGCATCCTCTTATTTTTGGCTCACTTATGCAGGTGGAAAAATTACAGTTGTTGCCAACGATGGTAACGATGTAGAACCAGTTGTAGTAGATAGATTGATTATTGCTGTGTCTGAAACCTACGATGTCATTATAACTATTCCTGCCAATAACACCGCTTATGAGTTTTTAGCAACTACTGAAGACCGTACTAATTCAGCATCATTTTATATTGGTAATGGTATAAAGCTAACAAAATCTCCACAGCCACGTCTTAAATATTTTGAAGGTATGAAAATGATGAATGATATGATGAAGATGAACGGCAGATTGGATGATATGGGAATGCAAATGAGCCTCAACCAAATGGATATGAATGTCGTAATGTATCCAGAGATTACAGGTGATAACAAACCCAAACAAACAGACAATGACCCCAACCGTTACAATGCAAATGCTTTGGCAGATATTGTAACGTTTAACTATGCAATGCTAAAATCACCTTACACCACATCTTTACCAATAAATGCACCTGTAAAAACATTAAAGTTTGAACTTACCGGCAATATGAATAGATATGTATGGAGTATGGATAATAAAGTAGTGAGTGAAACTGATAAAATTCTAATTAGGAAAGGGGAGAATGTAAAAATAATATTATACAATGGTTCAATGATGCGACATCCAATGCACCTTCACGGACACGATTTTAGATTGCTTAACGGACAAGGTGAAAATGCACCTCTAAAAAACATTGTTGACATTATGCCAATGGAAACCGATACCATAGAATTTAACGCCAATATGGAAGGCGATTGGTTTTTTCATTGCCATATTCTATACCATATGATGAGTGGAATGGGCAGGGTTTTTTCTTACGAAAATCAAGCACCAAATCCTTATATCCCAAATCCTAAATATGCTTGGAGAAAGCTAAAAGCGGAAGATAAAAAGCTACACATAATGGCGGAAAACGATTTTGCTACTAACGGTAACGATGGAATGGCAATGCTGCAAAATACACGTTGGAGTTTGGGTACAGAATGGCGATTAGGTTACAATGCAATGCACGGTTATGAAACAGAAACACATATAGGTAGATACATTGGACGTATGCAATGGTTTATGCCTTTTATTGGTTTTGATTGGCGATATAGAAAGATGGGCATTGATGAAGAAGAAAAAAACTTATTTGGACAAACCAATACAAAAGACAACAGAGCATTACTGAGCTTGGGCGTAAATTATACATTGCCAATGATGGTTCGTTTTCAAACCGAAATATTTATGAATGGTAACCTGCGTCTGCAATTAGAAAGGGAAGATATACCTATTGCAAAACGTGTTAGAGCTATGTTTATGGTAAATACGGACAAAGAATATATGTTCGGTTTAGACTATATTATTGGTCGAAACATTCGTATTCGTTCTCATTATGACAGCGATATGGGATTAGGCTTTGGTTTAACCTTA
>JACCDI010973684.1_pt1 | contig 12969 bp, 10 predicted proteins | sample 7442791 | NCBI WGS metagenome assembly JACCDI01 (sample SAMN15323434, study PRJNA562643) | freshwater metagenome | isolation source: river surface water | place: USA:Blue River Watershed | collected 2017-08-15
CTTCAAGAGCAATCTCTGGGAAGGTTTCACATTGCGCTTGGTTTAGCTCTGCAAGATCTGCAACTGGGGCTAATGGTGCAACATGAATTTCAAATGGATACCGTGCAGCAAACGGAACATAAGCCAACCAGTCTCTATTCGAAGCGACAATTCTGACTTTCTCTGCAAGTTCTCGTTTTAAGATGTCATCAAATAAGACTCGTCCAAATTCATCTTTGTATTTCTTGGCAATCGCCAACATCTTCTCAACTCGTGGCGGCAGGTAGGAATACGCATAGATCTGCCCATGCGGATGGTGCAAAGTCACGCCGACCTCTTCGCCGCGATTTTCAAAAGGTGCAATGTGGCGAATAAATGGCGATTTTGAAAGTTCGGAAGTTCGATCGCGCCAAGCTTCAAGCAATGTGCGAACTCGAGAAGCAGTTAGATCAGAGAATGATTGGCCATGATCGGCGGTAAAGCAGATTACCTCGCACTTGCCAATTGCTTTTGCGATGTCGGTCTCAGGGCCTGCATAATCTGGAAGCGCATAATCTCCATCTTCTGGAGCCAATGGGCGAAGTGATGGCGAGCGATTATCAAAAACAACTACTTCAAAATCAGATTCTGGAATTTCGGTAAGTAGATCGCCTTTAGTTGGACAGAGTGGACATAACTCTTTGGGTGGCAAGAAGATACGATTTTGACGATGTGCAGAGATTGCGACCCATTCATTGACTAATGGATCAAAGCGAAGCTCCCCAAACCCTGGTTGCTCCTCTTTAGGGCGTTGATCAATCGCTTCGCGTTTAGTTGGCTTGCTGTCGTAATAACGAATCGTGCGGCCATCTGCCATTTGACGATCGCTTCGTATTACGCCATTTAGCTCCATAGTGGCTTTATCTTAGAGCGTTAATCCACCCAATCGAAGGTACGCGTGATTGCTTTGCGCCACTTTTGGTAACCAGCGTTACGCCACTCCGCGCTACTTTCTGGATGCCAAGTCTTCTCTAGTTTCCAAATTGCTTTAATCTCGTTGGTGTCTTTCCAAACCCCAGTTGCTAATCCTGCAGCGAATGCAGCGCCAAGCGCAGTGGTCTCTGTAATCACTGGCTTAACTACATCGATACCCATGATGTCAGATTGCAATTGCATGCAAAGTTTGTTGTTTGTAATTCCGCCATCAACTCGCATCTCATTAAGTTTGATTTTGCTATCTGCTTCCATTGCCTCCAAAACTTCCTTGGTTTGATAGCAGATTGCCTCTAAGGCTGCGCGAGCTAAGTGAGCTTTGGTATTTGCTCGAGTTAATCCCACAATTACTCCTCGCGCATCACTTCTCCAATATGGGGCAAATAACCCAGAGAAAGCCGGCACAAAGTAGACGCCACCAGTATCAGGAACAGTTGCTGCAAGCGATTCGATCTCGGATGCCGAATTAATTATTCCTAATTGGTCACGAAGCCATTGCACTGCAGATCCGGTTACGGCAACCGATCCCTCCAGCGCATATTGGACTGGTTGATTGCCTAACTTGTAGAGCACCGTAGTCAATAGTCCGTGACTGGAACGAATTAATTCTTCTCCAGTACTTATCAACGCAAAATTTCCGGTTCCGTATGTGGTCTTTGAGTCACCTTTTTCAAAACAAGTCTGTCCAACCATCGCTGCTTGTTGATCGCCCAATATTCCAGCGATTGGCACGCCATCTTTAGTCTTTCCATAAATTTCGGAGGAGCTTCTAATCTCAGGTAACCATTCCCGTCTAACACCAAAGATCTCTAGGAGCTCTTGATCCCAATCTAAAGTCTCTAAATTCATTAACTGGGTTCGGGAGGCATTGGTTACATCTGTCTTGAATTCTCCCGTTAATTTAAATAGTAACCAGGAGTCAATGGTGCCAAATGCCAAATTGCTGGCGTCTTTAATTGAATTCTTTAATAACCAAGCCATTTTGCTAGCAGAGAAATATGGCGCAATCGGAGTCCCGGTTTTCTTGGTTATAGCTGCTTTTGCGCTATCGGGTAACGAATTTAAGTAATCTGCTGTGCGAGTATCTTGCCAAACGATTGCGTTGGCTAATGGTTTTCCACTAATTCGATCCCAAGCCACAACCGTTTCGCGCTGATTTGTGATTCCGATAGCTTTCAAATCAGAGCCAGTGATTTTTGCCTTTTCTAATGTTTCCGAGATCACTTTTTGAGTATTTTGCCAAATTTCCTCTGCATCATGTTCGACCCAACCAGATTTAGGAAGTATTTGGTTATGTTCCAATTGATGAGAAGCAATAATCTCTCCAAATTCATTGAAAACAATGAATCGGGTGCTTGTAGTGCCTTGATCTAGACTGCCGATGTAAGTCATATGTGAACTTTACTTGAACAAGCGTTAATATATGTAGGTCATGTTTGATTCCAGTCTAAATCCCGAGCAGCGAGCTGAAGACCTAGCTCGTCTAGCCAAGGAGCATTTCGATATTTTGATTATCGGAGGCGGTATCAATGGCGTTGGGGTTGCGCTAGATGCAGCCACCCGTGGGCTAAGCGTTGCGTTGATCGAATCAAATGATTTTGCATCAGGAACTTCCAGCCGTTCTAGCAAGTTGATACATGGTGGCCTTCGATACCTAGAGCAATATGATTTTAAATTAGTTAGAGAAGCGTTACACGAACGCGAGTTGATGGTTTCTAGTCTTGCTCCACATCTAGTTAAACCGGTAGCGTTTTTATATCCGCTTCACGAGAAAGTTAAAGAGCGCACCTATGTTGGCGCAGGACTTGCTCTTTATGATGCTTTGCGCGGCTTCAAGCGTTCGCTACCAGGACATAAGCATCTTTCTCAGAAGACCATAACTGAAATCGCGCCGAGTCTACGAACCGATGTCGTTACCGGTGCAGTTAGATATTTTGATGCCCAAGTAGATGATGCAAGGCACACCATGATGATTGCCAGAACCGCAAAGCGACACGGGGCCGCAATTTTGACGCGAACTAAAGTTGATTCATTGACCAAAAAAGGCAAACGAGTTACTGGTGCGATAGTGACAGATTTGATTGGCAAGAAGCAGATCACAGTTAAAGCTTCAGTGGTAATCATGTGTGCTGGCGTCTGGAGCGATAAGTTACATAAATCATTTGGAATTGAACCTGGCTATGAAGTGAAGATGAGTAAAGGCGTTCATATCACAGTACCAGGGGATGCAATCGGTGCAGATGAGGGCATAATCCTCAAGACTGCGGTCTCAGTTCTCTTCATAATTCCTTGGAAAGATCAATGGATGATCGGAACTACCGATACTGAGTATTTGGGCGATGAGAATGAGCCGCTTGCAGATCGTGCAGATGTCCAGTACATCATCGAACAGGCCAATCGGATGCTGCAGCCTCGAATCTCAATTGATCAAGTCATTGGAGTATTCGCAGGACTTCGTCCATTGGTTGCAAATAAGAAGACTTCTGAGACCACCAAGTTATCTCGCGAACATACCGTTGACCGTCCAGTCCCGGGATTTGTCAGCTTAGCTGGCGGTAAATACACGACTTATAGAGTGATGGCAAAAGATGCGGTCGATATGGCAACTAATGACATCACCAAATTGGTAAACGAAAGTGTGACCGACAAATTGCCGATTATCGGCGCTGATGGATATTGGGCTCTGACGCAACAAATTGATCAACTAGCACTTCAATACAATTTAAAGGCTGAGACCATCACGCATCTACTAAATCGATACGGTTCAGATGCTAGTGAAATATTCGCCTTAATCGAAGACGATCGCAAACTCGCGCAGCCAGTGGTACGCGACCTGCCTTATCTGAAAGCCGAAATTGTCTATGCGGTTGTAGCAGAAGGTGCATTGACGGTATCTGATGTCATGGAGCGACGCACTCGAATTGCCTTTGAATCACCTGAGTACGGATTGGATTTTGTTAATGCAATTGCAGATCTAATCGCACCATATTTGGGTTGGAAAGCAGCGCAGAAAAAAGCTTCAATTGCAGAATATGAAAAGGCATCACAGCGAGCTGAGGCTGCGTTATCCGCAATTAATTAACAATCTGTCCGCGGCAGCTGTCTGCAGGTGCTTTGGTTGAAGTTCCTGGTTTGGCAGAGGGTTTTACCGTTGGCGCAGGGCGCTCACCTTGCAAGATTGAAAGCTGTACGGGGATAGTTGCGATTGCATGTGTATTTGATTGGTCGATAAATCGAAGTGTGCCATCCCAGTTTCCAGCGGGAATACCTTTAACAGTTAGTTTAAATGCACCATTCTTAGATCGCACTGCAGATTGATCAAGCAGAATGCTTTTATCTGAAAGCACTAACTTCGTGGTTCCAGTAACAACTGGAAGCCCCGTTGGTCGATTTACGTTAATCTCAAATATCGCAGGCTTATCATCAGATGAATATGAGGATGAAATCAGTTGAATTGAAGTTGGTTCCTTAAATGGCATCAAGTCACTGGCCTCGGGAACCCAAGTTCCTTTAGTTAAATTAATAAAAGACTGGATATCTCCGCGAAATACATTTAAATCAACGCGTCCACTTGGAACTCCGTATTTCTTACCTATGCCACAGGAGCTATATTGCCAGAGCGCCCATTCTGATGAGCAGTTGGCTGCGGTCCAGGAGTGCACGTAACAGCCACTGATCTTCTGTCCCGGTTGACCTAGTGGATCCGCGGGATTAATTCCGTAATGTGCAAGCCAAAGTGGATAGCTACGGAGTTCAGCATTTCTGATCATGGCATTCTCTAAAAATTGCGAATAAGAGTAGAGAATTGGAGTTCGTCCAGTCTTCTCTTTAACCATTTTTAACCAAGTAGTTGCAAATAAAGTCACTAGTTTTTTGGAGGTGTACTTCGTGCAAGTTCTACCACTGTACTGCACACAATTATTTTCAAGATCTAACGCGTAAGGCAATGTGCGATCTGAATAACCGCCGACAGAAGCCAAACGCCAAATTGCTTTCTGGGCTTGGGTTTGAGCTTCGGTAATTACCGTGGCTTCGTCATTTGAATTGGGTAGATATGCATAGTGATAAAAGCCTGTGTAAAGGCCAGCGGCTTGGGCAGCATCCATGTCTACTGCCAACCACTTTCTCGCATCGATATCTGAGGAATCTTTCCCATCTGATGCTTTGATCATCACGAATCGAACCCCAGCTTTATACATTTTTGCAAAATCAATTAATTTTCCACCTGGATGTTGCCATTTACTTACGTCTACTCCATGAATTCGTCCACCAGGACCAGCAAGTGGAATCAATTCATTAGGTTCAGCAGGTGAGATAGTGGCGGAGTGATCAATTACTAATTCACGGATCGAGGATTTGAAGGTTTGGCCATTTATTGTGACTACTGCACGATATTTGGCGCTAGCTGCCAATGCAGTTGAAATGACCTCAATTCGCCAACTTCCGCCTAATTTGCTCTTTGCACCAAGCGATGTTCGATTCCAGACCCCAGGAGCGCTATCCAAATTCGATTCAATTCTGACTTGTACATTAGATCTGGCAGGTTTGATCTGGCCGTAGAGACTCACTTTAGATTCGCCAATAGATGGCGTCTTTTTAATGTAAAGAGAGATACTGGAAGCGGCATGGGCAGAAGTTAATCCTGAAAGTGCTAATGCCAGAGTTATAAACAGAGAGATCAAACGTCTCACCAGGACACCTCAATCTCTTCACCTGTGATTTCTAAGATTACTTTCTTTAATAACGGAGCAAATTTATCCCTTGCGTGGGCGTATGAATGATCTCCGGAAAATTTCTCGGGATCAGAGAAATCCAACTTTAAATGTTTATCAGAATATTGAGCCAACCGGGCGTCAAAAAAGGTCAACCACGCAACCCGATTTTCCGCCTCAAGAGCGAAGAGCACTTGGTTCCATTTTCCTTTTAACTCGGCTAGATCCACGAGTTAAACTTACCTCAAATAATTATTTGCGACCGTTTATCAGCTGATAGTAGCTTTTCAGGATTTTCACTCTCGAGTTTTGTTGTCGATCGAAGACAATCCCAAATTCACTTGCGATGCGCGCCAACATCTGTTCCACTGATTTCTCAGATACATATCTCTTCTTTGCGATCTCAGAGTTGGCATCACCTTCGGCCAGGAGTCGAATAGTCTCAACTTGTGAATCGGTCAGAAATTTACATCTCTCCGCCTTGCTTCGATTATTGACAAGAAGTGGAGCTGCCTCAATCTTTGCTTTTAGTGCATCTAAATCACCATGTTTAGCGATTTGGACTACTGAGATTCCAATCGGTAATTCCTTATTCTGAATCCCTAAAAGTCTGATGTCCTCTGCTCTGGTAATCAACACCATACCCATACTTGGAAATCTCTTTCTAATGGTCTTCGCGGTATTTAGGGAGTTGATTCGATCGACGTCGACGTGGAAGATAGCCACATCTGGAACCAAGAAGCTAATCATCTTGTCGGCCACGTGCTGGCTTTCGGTCTCACCGATTACCTCAAACCCCAACATTGATAGCGATCCAGCTAAAGCGCTATTAATAAACCCATCTTCACCATGGATAAAAACTCTTAAACCCATAGTCTGAGTCTTACATTTTTGTGGATTTCATTTAGGTAAAAGCTGAGGGCTAGCCCTCTTTTTGATGATTTAACTAATCATGATTTGCAATATTAATTATGGTTTTTGAAATTTCTTTGATCATTGATTCAATATCAATCGGACCTACAGAGCTTCGCTTTGCAGCTTCAGAGTGGAGGAGGGAAGCGGTTGCACCAATCTCAATTAGATTGTTTTCGGTCAAAGATTTGCAATTTATAGCAACTAAAGCGCCCAATATCCCTGCTAGCACATCACCGGTACCGGCAGTTGCAAGCCAAGTGGGGGCAGGCGGCAATTTGATTATGCGATCAGAATTTGCGACCACGCTCTGCCAACCCTTTAATAAAACAGTTACCTGATATTTTCGAGCCGCCTGCAGTGCATACTTTTCAGGATTAGCCTCGATCTCGGAGCTTGTGACCCCGATTAATCTAGAGAGTTCTCCGGCATGGGGAGTAAGAATCGTTAGGCTTCTGCCCTGCTTGGCTAAGTCCAATGCACCTGCATCTAAAATCCTAGGGACTTTGGAATTCTTAAATTTGTAGATGCGAAACTTTGCAAGCAAATCATGGTTCACGCCTGAGCCAATTAGTAGTGCATCAATTGGCCCATTTGAGATCACCACGGCAGGTCTAAACTGGATAACTTCTTTTGCAACTTTCTTTGGCCCAAAATATCGAACCATTCCAACGCCTGTAGCTAAAGCTGCTGCGGTAGTCATCAGCGCAGCGCCAGGATATTTGCGATCGCCAGTTATGCAACCTAGAACCCCACGACGGTACTTATTATCTGAGGTTTTTGGTGGAGATAGATAAGGCTTAGATTTAACTAAATTCCAAATCTCAACATTCTCAGTTATTGAATCTGCCATGTTGAACCATCTTTGGTGTCCTTGATGGATACCTTCAATTCAACTAGTCGATCTCGAATCGCATCTGCCTCGTTCCAATCACCTTTTTCACGTGCGGAGTTACGAGCAGCAAGGAGCGCTTCTATATAAGGTCCAACCACTGACTCAAGATCAACTTTTGGACTCGCGGCTAGTTCCCCAAGTCGAGTGACGAGCGCATGTACTTGTGCGCGAGTATCTATGTCTCGCTCTACTTTATCTAAATCTAAAAGCGCTTCGACAGCATCATTAACTTTGCCAGCATCTAACATCTGTTGCACATATTTAGCTGAAATCACGCTCTCAGCGATATTTGGTGCGCTCTGTAATTTGGTTCCGGCATGCGCTCTAATCTCATCAAAACTTACGGTGAGGCCAGAATTAACTTTCCATTCGATGTTATTCATTCTGACAGTCATTGATCCCTTACCAAATACAGTTGCGACCTTGGAATCGATATCGAATTTAACGCCAGTATGCTCATCGATTCCGAGGATGAATACATCTGAGGGAAGTTGCGCCTCTAAACTTCTGATGCGAGTCTCTCCGATGTAGCAATATCTAGTGTCGTGAGTGCCACCTTCGGCGTTATTAAAGTGGGGGATTACTGCAGCGCTTAAACCAGTAGCAACACCAAGGAGATTTAAGCCTTCTACCCAGAATGGCTCTGAACCAACTTTATACATCTCATACACAGGCATGGTGTGAGTACCGACGGTCAATGCAGCTGCGCTAGATACAACCAGAGTGCCTCTAGTCAAAAGTTCCTTTAGCGCTTCGCTTGCGCCAGTATCTTTCCAAGTAGATAGCGCATAAGTAGGGCTGCCGGGACCGGTGAATACCCATTCCGCTTTGCTAATTGCAGCAATCGAATTGGCTAAATCAGCGGAACTCGCATGCTTACTACGTAATTTAACTGCTTCAGTCTGAACTCCAACATTGAAATTGAAGTAAGTTTGAATTTTGGCTGTTAGTTCATCTGCATTTTCCTGAAATCCGTAAGGTGTATCAAGAATCAGTTTTGCTCCAGATACTTCTTTTAAAATATTCTGATGCGGAGTAACCATAGTAGGGCTAGTTTCGCCCGACCCCATCAATACCAATGATTTAGCCATTACTACATTCTAACTTTTTTGGAAGATTGAGACTACATTTAGAGAATTTTCGTGTGCGCTTCCTTGTCTGTACACCTTAATCTCTTGATAAATCGCCTTGGTAATTAACTTAGATTGATGCAATCCTTCGAATTTTTCCGCAAAACTCTCAGATTGAAAGTATTTGGCATTGATTCCGATCACAAAATAACCGCCAGTCTTGATTAATGGAATCAAGTTATCTATGGCATCAGGCCCTAAATGGCCATGAGTGAATATTCCGATACAGATCATCGCATCATATGGAGCTGAAGTACCCAGTACTGGCTCTGTTAAATTGCGTTCATAGAGGTTTCGATAGACATTTTTTTCTTGAGCTTCCTGCAACATCTCGGGCGAGATATCAACCCCATCAATATTGATCTCGGGTCTTAGAGACTTTAAATAGTAGCCAACTAACCCAGTTCCGGTACCGATATCAATCACCGAACCAACTTTTGGAGCTACATTATTAAAGAGCTCTGCGATTACCTTGGGATGCTCATATCCTTCTTGGGCAACAAACTCAGATTCATAAGTCTTTGCCCACTTTGCATAGAGCGCTCGGTTCTCTTCGGGTGATTTAAGCGAATAGGCATCGTTTAAACTGATTTCCATAGCAAGCTTTCAGTTCAAGCTTTTATCTTGCTGCCATTTGGGTCATACAGCGGAGATGCCGCGACCTGCCCCTGATGCCATACGCCAAAGAATTCAATCTCTAACTTTGTACCTGGCTTTGTATATTCGATTGGTAGATATGCAAATGCGATCGCCTTATTGATGGTGTAACCCTGGCCGCCACTCTTAACACGTCCAATGATCTGCTCATTGAATCTAATTGGCTCACTACCTAGCGGAACCTGCCTGATGTCATCAAAGATTATTTGAACTAATTTTCTAGTAGGGGACTTAAGATTTGCCAACGCTTTAGCGCCATAGAAATTATCTTTCTTCTTTGAGATCGCAAAAGATAGACCAGCTTCATATGGATTGTATTCAGTATTAATCTCACCGCCCCAAGCTAAATAGCCTTTCTCAAGGCGAAGAGATTCGATCGCTCGGTATCCGCAAGGAAAGCCACCTGCTTCGTAGAGTAATTGCCAGATTGTCGGTGCATCAGCGACTGAAATATAAAGTTCCCAACCTAATTCGCCGACATAAGTTATGCGAGTTGCACGTAATTTGATCCCTTTGATCTCTATCTCTTTAGAGTGCATGAATGGAAATGCTTGATTGCTAAAGTCAAAAGTGGTGAGCGATTGCAAGATTTCTCGGGATTTAGGTCCCCAGATACCAAAGATTGCAAGATCTTCAGTGCGGTCCTCAATTTGTACATCATGAAATCCATTTTCACGGCGAAGTTTTCTAAGCCAACCAGCATCGTGATGCGCAAAGGCAGTTCCGGTAATAATTAAGAAACGATCTTCTTTAATCTGCGTTACGGTGAAATCACATTCAATACCGCCTTTGGAGTTAAGAGCCTGGGTATAAACAGCTCTTCCGACTCCTTTAACAACATCGTTAGCGCAAACAAACTCTAAAAATTGCGCTGCACGTGTGCCGCTAACTTCTAATTTTGCAAAACTAGATTCATCAAATATGCCTGCACCTTCGCGGGTTGCTGCATGTTCTAATTGCACAGCGCTTGACCAATTCTTACCAGCCCAACCATGTGGTCTCTTGGATTCGCTTCCTACATGGTTGCGGTAGAAATTAACGCGCTCCCAACTAGATTTCTCACCGAATTCTGCTTGATTATCTTTATGCCACTCATAAGCAGGGGAGACTTTATGTGGCCTGCAGCTTTGACGTTCTTCTTGCGGATAATGAATATCGTAATACTGCTCATAATTTTCCTGGATTCGATCGAGTGTGAATGCAGGCGATTGATATGCAGGGCCAAATCTACGAATATCCATATGCCAAAGATCCATCGGCGGTTCATTTCCGACAATCCATTCGGCCATGACTTTTCCGATTCCGCCAGCACCAGCAATTCCGTGAGCGCAGTAACCCGCAGCAACATAGAAGCCACCAACTTCGGTCTCACCTAAACAGAATTCATTATCTGGCGTAAATGCCTCTGGACCATTTATGAAACTTTTGATTCCAAGTTCGGCCATTTTTGGTACTCGCATCTGCGAATTAGCAGCAATCTCTTCGAATCGATCCCAATCTTCAGCCAGCAACATGTTGTTAAAGTTCTTCGGAATCTCATCCAATGATTCTCTGCTAGTTTTCCAAGCTTTTGAGGTGCGCTCATAGCCACCCATTAGTAGACCTTGAACTTCTTGCCTAAAATAAATCAAGTTATCGGGATCTCGAAGCGATGCCATCACGGGTGCATTCGGATCTAAGAAATTCTCGGTTATCAAATACTGATGACTCATTGGAACAATTGGGATGCGCACATCTACTAATCGACCAATTTCCGCGGCATAAATACCGCCACAGTTGACCACGATCTCGCACTCGATAGTTCCTTTGTCGGTGACAACGGCGGTTACTCTTCCCGAATCTGTTTTGATTTCTAAAACTCGAGTGAAGGTATGGATCTTTACACCTTTATTTCGCGCTCCGGCTGCCATCGAAAGTGCAAGTTGCGAAGGATCCACCTGTCCATCGGTGGTCATAATGCATCCGCCTACAACTCCATCTAAATTAATTAGCGGGAATCGCTCTTTGATTTCGGGAATTGAAATCTCATGTAAATCCAATCCGAAAGTTTTTGCCCAACCAATCTGTCTACGGATCTCTTCCATGCGCTCTGGAGATGATGCGATTTTGATACTGCCACACTCCACCCACGATGGTGGTGTCTCGCTCTTTTGCAATTCGCGGTAAAGGCTGGCCGAATGCATATTCATCTTAGTTAGGGTGGGATCTGCACGAAGCTGTCCAACCATTCCAGCAGAGTGAAATGTGGAGCCACTAGTTAAATCATTTCGATCCACAAGCACCACATCGGTCTCACCTAATTGAGCAAGATGATAGGCAACCGAAGTACCTCCAACGCCACCACCAATGATTACGATGCGCGCTCGGGTAGGCAATTGATTAGACACCTGTTCGGTAGACACCTCAGAAATGTATCATCCAGCAATGGCGGTGTCAGCAGCAGAGCTAGAAAAACTCTTTGGAGATACCTTAAATCAATCAGAGTTCTTGAATGGGCGCAGCAATTTAATTGAATTATCAGGTGGGCTGACCAATCGAAATTTAAAAGTTGAAACCCCAAATGGTGATTTTGTTGCCAGAATCTCAAGTAACGAATCATCGCTACTTTCAATCGATCGAGATAATGAATTCAATAATTCCAAACTTGCTGCATCTGTTGGAATTGGTGCACCCGTTTACGATTACAAAGCCGAATTTGGTTTATTGGTCATCGGTTTCTTACCAGGAAAAACTTTTGATGGCAGTGATGTGGCTAAAAATGCGGATCGGATTGCCTCAAGCGTGAAGCAGTTGCACTCAGCCCCCAAATTCAAATTAGATTTTGATATGTTTCAAATCCAAGCGCGCTATCTATCAATAGTTTCTGATAGAGGATTTCGCCTTCCTGAAGGATACGCAAGTTTCATAAAGGCCAAAGATGATCTTCATCTAGCGCTAACAAAGACTGATACCGGTAAAGTTCCATGTAACAATGATTTATTACCTGCTAATTTCATAGACGATGGTCAGAAAATCTGGTTAATCGATTACGAGTACTCCGGAAACAACGACCCATGTTTTGAATTGGGAAATATCTGGTCGGAATCTGGCCAAGATATTGAAGTACTGCATCAATTAATTAAGGGTTATTACGGAAGAGAACGTAAAGATAAATTTGCTAGGGCTTGGTTATTTTCAGTACTTGCAAAGTACGGATGGACACTATGGGCGTCAATCCAAGATTCAATCTCCGAAATAGATTTTGATTTCTGGCAGTGGGGAATGCTCAAGTACGAAGATGTCCAAAGAGATTTTGGGTCAAAGTATTTTTATGAGCAGATAAACAATTTATAAATGCTCTAAAAGACGTTCAGTTAGATGATGTGGCTGCATATCAGTAGGCCACATCGGATGATCGCCACCGATTGAATGTGCCAAGATAAAAGAGGCACGCTCTTGAGGAGAATCTTGGCCATGGCCACCTTCATCGCGATGGCCGTGATCTGTTATGACGACTAATAACCACTCTTCACCATGTGTTTCGTTGCGCATTCTTAATTCTTGATGAAGTTCAGATAGATACCCATCGATTCTTTCGATGGCATCGAAGTATGGCCCAGCCAAAGTTCCATGTTTATGTCCAGCCTCATCAGCTTCGCAGAAATATACAAATGAAAGGTCTGGAGCTATTTCACGCAAGGTTTCTAGTGCGTGGCTCTTTACTTCATTATCA
>JACCDI010268176.1_pt1 | contig 12964 bp, 15 predicted proteins | sample 7442791 | NCBI WGS metagenome assembly JACCDI01 (sample SAMN15323434, study PRJNA562643) | freshwater metagenome | isolation source: river surface water | place: USA:Blue River Watershed | collected 2017-08-15
AGTATAATTGCCACCAATAGGCTGAAGTTTGTTGATCAAGACTTTATCATAGGTAGTTATGAGGAGCTAAATCGATTTGCAGAGTGTGTGCAGTACATTGTTGAACTGAAGGAAAATGCAACTGATGATGGGTGTGAACTGTTCTACCCCACCCACATTGAAAAGCAAGAATCATCATTCGCAAAATAGGTTGCAAAGGTATGGAATAAAATAAGATTGAAAATCCAATGAAGGCAATGCCATATCTCATGGGAAAGTGAGGTTGGTGTCAAGCAACTGATGCATTGAACAAAGCAAGGCCAATAGGAAAACAAGCCATCAATGACTACTCAAAGAGCCTCATTTCTGGTACCAAGGAAAAATATTGGAATTATGGAAGTCAGAGGAATCATTTGCATGTATATGCAGTAGGTAATATAAAGTTCATTGGAGACTTTTTTGCAAAGAAACTGAGCTTACAAAAGCATCAGATCCTTCAGTTGCTGATGAATACATTTTTGAAGTGCAACTGTGAAATGATATCTTTGATGATCTTTCTACACATTGATTTATCAACTGAGGTGAAAAGTTAGAAAAGAGAAATATATTTAACATTGAAGGAAATCAAGTAGATGAAAGAAAAGATACACAGACAGCATCATTAAGGACAACAATAAGCTTTAGCATCATAACAACTTCTAACAAACTGTTGTTGGGAACTATCAAGAAAGTATATGTTGGGTTGGCTGATTCATATGTTACAAGAATCAATAAGGCTGACAGTATTAGGGTTTGGTAGGGGAAATCTTTATCATCCATGGTCAAAATTGGGAAAATGTCTTGTGAAGATGTTGCTGAGCATCTGAAAACATGGTGCTCTTGCTGCAGGGGGGTGGAGGGTGCTATGGTAGTAAGGGCATTTTGTTGCAAGGGAGGAGAGTGCACTACAAATTTTGTTTATTTTTTGTTGTGTAGTCTTCAGTGAAATTTATTTTTATAAAAATAATTTTCTAGTAAACTTAAATGTAATGAGAACATTAAATTTAATCCCTTTTTACTATTTTCTATTATTACACATTATGTCAAGAATAAGAACACTTTTTCACAATACATAACTGTTTTTATTGCATTTTAGGATAGATCTCACTGAGTAGAATACAAATGTAGTTTTTATTTATTTTTGATTGAGTTATTTAAGTTTTAAAATATGTCATCTAGAAATGAAAGGACAGGACATATGTCTTCAAATGACTTTGGGGCGGCAGACATTTTTGAGAAAATGCCTTGGACATAAAAAGGACATGTCCAGGACATGTCATATGTCAAAAAATGTCCCCTCAGTTCTTCTAGAGGACAGGACAGGTCATTGCCAACTAAGTCAGGCAGCTCCAATTTTTGTCCATTTTGACAGACAAAGGACAGGAAGGTGTGTACTTTTTAATTCATACAGTCTTATATGAGTTTATTTATCAAGTACTTTTAACACTAAAATAATAATGTGTCAGAATGGCATTGCCATTAATTTAGCCATTTGTCAAACCCCTATGTTGTACCCAATGACATAGCCCTTGGATGTGAAATGGCATGTAATGTTGATATGACAGTGACATAGTGTACTTTTTAAAATTGTCACATCAAACTGCATTTTCATCTAAGGTTTACCTTAATTACACCATAATTCACATCTCTGCATGGGCCCAGCATACCTTTACATTTCCTGTAATGAAGTGAAAAGAATTTTATGACAATGTCACATAACCCATTCTGCCCTAGACCACAAGGCAAACCACTTGTTGTACACATGTTTGTAGAAAGCCATCATAAAGGAGATTGACAGACAAAATGTTCTTGAGCATTTTATATTTATGTCTATATAGCACTTGTTGACTGGCAGTCAAAATGGCAAGCTACAAAAGAAACAGGAGTTTTGGTACTGAGATTGTAGGCACAAAAACTGGGGTTGATACTCTTTGAGGTCTGAGATACAACTCAGAATGGTGGGTGTTGCCATAGTTGGTCTTAAAGTTTTTTGGGAAAACTTGTCAGTCATCAAGAACACCTGTGAACTAGAGTCCACACTAAAGATAAAAAGTAATGCAGTTTGTTACCACATAGTATTTGAATTCAATGAAATTATTGAAACCCTATCAACATGCATACACGGGTCAGAAAAACTAGCAAAGATGACACATCTTATTAAGAAGTAAACAGCAATATTTGGTAAGAAGTCTCATTCATTATATTTATGATAATAACAAGCAACCATATCTGGTATCAAATAATTATGAGACTGAGAATGGTAATATTCAAGACAAACATAGTCAAACATTTATCATTATCCTTAAGTTTGATGGAACGAAATAAATGTGACCATTCAAGATTTTTTGTTGCAAAGGGAGTATTGATAAAGAAATATATCTTCAGTGAAATTTTGTATTGCAATGAAAGATGGACATCATGGGTGGCATAAGATCATTTCCACAGAACAAGAACACCAGTTTAGCTCATAATTTTGATTATTGATGAGAGTAATATGAGTGTAAGACATCACCTTGGTCATGATGAATTTCCACCTACCACTTTAAATTTAATTTTTATGTTTTCAAACATATAAGCATTCCACCTTTTCATGCAATGCTTCATAGCCCAAATAAAATTGGGATCCACATGTCCCAGCTTTAACTCTCATAATGACAACTGGACTAAATCTGGTCCAGTGTTTAACACTGGAGTGAATAATAGGGCTCAGATTTTGAAAAAGGCAAAAACTGGGATGAACCCATTCCAGTTTTCAACAAGATATTGTACTTTTAGCCTATGACAACTGATGATGTGTTATGATATTTTGTCAGAAAGACTTTGAAAATGTGTTGAAACTGGCCCTTAGGACAAAGAGAAGGTAACTAATTATCCTAGTTAAAGTTATGGGCTTTTGGTTAGTAAGAGGTAATGGGTGAGTGCTGGTAGGTGTCCAAGCAGAGACATAATCCTCAGGATATATCAGCTTGGTGGTCCATGTAACATTACTACAGGAAGCATGGTCAAAGGAGTATGGTTGCCATATCATTGGGTGATAGTTCCAACACAACCTTGCATGATACTTGGAGCAGTAGCTCTAGGAAGATTGGCTGGGGAGTGATGGTCTGACTTGTGTGTGATGCACAACCAAGTGACATTTTGTGAAGTAGTCTGCAAGATTATCTTGACCCAAATGTCAATGAACAGTGAATTGCTTTTGTACAACCTGATCTGCAATCCAGAAGTAACACATTTCCATGGATTGTGAACATTATTTCTTGACAGTGTCATTTGCAATTCCAGTGGCAGTGGAATGATCACAGTGAATTGATGTAGGTAGTTGGGGGTGTCCCATTTCCTCAAGAATTTCTCTCTTTGGAATTGACAAAGAGAGTACCAAGATCTGCAGCAAAAACAGATGAAGCAATAACTTGTAGGATGGGTGTTATGTATAGGTGGATTCAATTTTATTGATTGCTTGTCTTGTGGTAGACATCCAAGGAAGAAGTGTGTGGCCATTCAGCTATTAGCCTTTCTTGCACCAATGTACACAACATCAGAGTGTATGTTAAGAATCACATAAGATTTTTATATCTAATTTTTGTAATTGGGTTTATGCACAGTAATCAAGAAGTTCTTCAACCATGTCTATGGTGAATTCTGTGGCTTTGGTTTGTTCAGCAGCAATAGTGCTGAGTGCAATAATGAGTGTGATGTTGACAGCCTGAGAAAAGTACTGTATGCTTTAAGCTTCCACAACCTGTTTTGTTACTCAATACTGGATAATTCTTTGGTGTCTTCTGAAGTGAGATCTTGGGCAGTTTTTCCATACTTCTTGGTAGGAGCCAGGTATGAACTATCTTGAGATGATCATTTTTGAATTTGTTCATATTTTTAGAGTTGCTTCTTGTTGTGTCCTGGTATGAAGATATCAACATATTGTTTTTGTAGTTCCAGTCAAGTGTGATTTCACAATACAGTCAGCTAGTCCAATCAATTTCAAATTTGGAATGGTCTTTGAGTGCATTTAGTAGATGCTTTGCAACCTCTTTATGGACATATTTGATACCAAAACCATCAACAATCAGTGTGAATTAAACTGGCCATGTGTGGTGATTCCAGAGTCCTAGTGCATGAGGGACTTCATAACTTCCATGTTTGGCTAATCATTTCTTCAGCAGTTGGTTGGCAACAATGTCACAGTCCATACATACCTTTTCTAATCTCCATGTAGACAAAACTGTCTTTAGGTTATAGTCATCAATGAATGATTGTGGGATGAGCAATGTTGATAATTACCATTTTTTGTTACCACAAATTTAGCAGTAAATTACACTTACTGCAGGTATTACCGCATCAAAATAAAGGTCAATATATTATGTATATCATTAAGTCTTATACCTCTAATATACCAGTCAAATATAGTCATTATTTGTAGCCTCTGGTATTGAACATATAACAAAAAAACCTTGTAACAGTTTGTATACAAGTTTTTTATCATTGTAAGACATGATCATCAACACAGGAGCAATCAAATCTACAAAAACCTGGGCAGGCACTGTTCTTATTTTGATCTCAATGCTTCCAACATTTTGCACTGCATTTCACCCTCATGCACCTTTGAGATGTTTGTTACCAGTACAGAAAGGTCCCATCAAAGATGTGAGAATTGACCTTATTCATTTGAATATCATAGCTAGCAAGAGTTTAAAAAGTAAAAGAATTGATTACAAAAGAAACATTGGAATTCTATAGCATTGGCGATTTTAATATTTTCATAAAGTACTTTTTCTATACTCCACTTATATGATACAATTAAGAGAATATTTGTGCGCTGTAACAATTTGTGCATATTTACCCAACATTCCCTCAATTATGTCTTTCATCATTGGTATGTTACAACCAAACAATGAGGACATATGTGTTTGTGAGTTAAAACATGGTGCTAAAATAGCCAAACATTAACCACTCCTCCCTGTTCACTTTAGCATGTTGTCAACAATCTTTTCATTTTATTAATTTCAAACAATGGCATTATCATTAGATAATTAATAACTTTACTTATTTGCTTATCATCATTCTCCCCTAAAATTATCTCCTCTCTGAATTGATATTTCCATAATACATTATCACAGAAGATGGTTGTCAACATATTGATCTCACCACTCTCCCATGATGCTGCTGCAATATCTATCCAGTATTTCTAATTGCTACTAGACCTTATCAATATCTAAGTCAAGCATCACATATTAAAGAAATAGTATGGTCCAAATAATCATGTCATTGATGTGATAATAAAATTGTAGAGGAACCACAAATTTGGATTACAAGTATCAACTCCTAATTTCTTTTTCTCATTTTTATGATTTTAAGTATCATATTTGCTTCTGAACACCTCATACTTTTATCAAAGATAGCACCCATATTTCTCTCATGATCATTTCAAACTGATCAGATGTTTAGAGGGGTTTCCATTGGAAGTGGACAAATAAAAATTCCATTTTTCTATTACTCTACATACATGCAAACCATGAAAGCAGTGTTGTATCTTTTCATGAGCCATGAAATACACATGCCATCATTCATGATTGACAACACAGCATTGTTTCATATTAAATGAAAGAACATCTGATGTCCATTGCTACTTTCTTATGATAGAAACCTCATGAAACAATATCTGTAGCACTAAGTTTAGTTTTTGTAGAATGATGTTGAAAATGAATCAGAAATCAAATGATATTGAATTTCAGAAATATTTTCCAACACATATGCAAGAGCTTAACTATATCTCCCAGCTCTGATTCCTCATGTATGGACTTCAAGAATTAATAACAACATCAGAACAATAAGTATGTAAGGAGTTTATTCAACAGCCATTGAGTTCATTTAGATAACAGCCACCAATATCCTTATTTGGAAATGTTGAAAAAATGTTGATGAAATTTTGCAACATTCAGGTTTGTTGCTGATTTATTGAAAGTTGTGTGTTGGTTTATGACATTTGGCATTTTTTGTTTCTGAGTTGTGTGTTGACACTGTGTCATTTGCATTGACACGTGACTATCAGAAATTGCTTTAAAAATTTTAATTACTTTATAGCAATATTTGTGAAGCAGTCTGCTGATGTTTTGAGGGTATAAATTCCCACAGAAAAACATTCAGGTGCACTTTCAGAAGCAGAACTTTGATCAGTTATGAATTCCATGGTGCAAAAAAATAAATGTCACTTTTTTTCTGACATCAAAGATTAAAAAACGCAAATGCATCAAAAATGCAGCATGATGCACTTTTTCACAATTCCCACTTGTACCCCTCTTACTCCCATTTTTATTTCATTTTTTATTTTTTAATCAAAAAGATCTCATAATTTAAATGGAGCAAACTGCGCCACCCCCATCTTGTTTCCAGCATGCTACTAAATAAGTTAAAATGGCCAACAATGAGCACCATCCCATCACATGATCTAGCAGCACACCTGGCCAAAGGCAGCTGCCACAATGGGGGGATGTTGATCATGATGACTTGGTGAACAACGAGTTGTTTAACTACCCAGGGGTAAAGCAGCATAGTACCAAGCACCAACAGCTCCACTGGCTCCAAAAAATCCTGAAAATAAATAATCCAATTAATTCCTTGAAAAAATTCCAGCATCAATGCCCACCACCCCTCCCCTTCAATCTCACCACCATCAACTTCAAATAAATCTATTAGTCACTCCATCATCACCAGTATCTCAGCTGTAACCAAAACATCCAAGGTAGAAAAATGTCTTCCAACTGTATTGACCAGAATTTGGGACAATGTATAGAGATACTGATGAAATGCTTATGGTGCAACCACATTTTTTGCAATTGCCATGCAACAAGGATAGCATGGTACTTACTTAGGATTAAGGGTAGGGTCTTTTTGTTTGCACTGGTTCATTTCCACCAGATCGTTTAGCTTGATACTGCTCAAATAATGATGGCACCACTGAGAAAATGGAGAGGAGAAAAAGGAGGGCAGAGGAGTTGATGACTGCTCTGACAGAATGACAGAAGGAGACAACAGGGAGACTTCAAGCTAAGTATGAAGGTGATCCCAAACCTATCAATTCTTCTGCTTCCATTTGTGGTGGGCAAATGACAATCAATATTGGGATGAAATGTGCTAGTCAGCTGGATGAAAGGAAATCCAGCAATGCTGCCATGGAAATGGCAATTGCTGATTTTTTTATTGTGAGAATAGACCTACCAGGCTGCGAAGTCTAGGCGTTTTTGATGAATGATTAAGCTTGCCTGCTTGGTTGGGAAGGAAATTTCTGTACTAAACAGGAAAAATAGGGGGTTGTCAAAATCTGAAAACTAATATTTTAGGTGAACTTCTTCAATTAAATTTTGAGAATACATACAAGTGCAACAAAATGGCAATCATGAAGGATGAAAAACTTTTGGGGTTGCTTGGTTAGGTGATGGAGGCACTATCAAGTGCATGCCTCTCTTGAATATGCTTCCACTCTGCAGAGAGGAGCCTCCAGTTATGATCTCCATCTTTGAATGTAGTGACCACACGTCAGAAGGAAGGAGAAAGGACACAGAGTACATTGGGCAGTAATTTGAGGACAAAGTTGCTGAGTTTGATTCTACTTCTACATGCACTGATGCATTCTTTTTTGATGGTGCAAGCAATGTTCAAAAAGCTGGAGAAATTCGCTGTGCAACATATCCATGGGCATTGTGTTTCCATGGTGGTGAGCACATGTTGCCTCTATTTTTCAGTGATCTTGCTGATTTCCAACCAATAAAAGTGAGTGTGCAAACTTTTTATTTGCCCCTGCTTTTGTTGGTTCTCATTTTATTTCATAATCTCATTCTCAAAACATGCAGGTTGTATAATGTGTTTGGGTCTGGTGCAAGTCAAGAGATCCATGCACAATTTATGTCACAAGCATCAGCTCTGAATAATGAAAAATGATTGATCTTTTTATAGGGGCCAGGACAAGGTTTACCACATGGTTTTATGCTATACATTGCTTAGACAAAAGTGGGTGCTCTATGCACCTGTTCACAGTCCATCATTCCAAACACTTGTGCACATTGCTAGGGTTGCATTGTCTGTGCAGGATATTGAGAGCTCTCACATTTGGAGGGCAATATAGTGCTTGATGAGGACTGTGTTTCCTGCACTTTGTGCAATGAGATACTGTGATACAAACATACCCACCTTGGATAAGATATACTATCTTGTGAAGAGGGTGGATTATGTCTTGCTGGGTTCTCAACCCATCTTAAATGATGAAGAATTGTTTTGACCAATGTATGGAGATTTATGTGATATAGTTAGCAATCAAATGAGTACTGTTTTTGGAGAGTCTGGAGAAGAAGAATTTTTAATTGACGATGAGTCAAGGTAAGTTGGTAATATTTATTTGTTTTTTTTGTGTTCTTGTTTTGCTCATCATATTTAGCATTGATTCTTTTGACGAGGAGGAACCAATTTCACTTGGAGAAGCAATTCAAGATTCCTTGACCAAGAATGGTCTCGTTTTGAGCATGAATAAGATGTAAATGGATGGGCCCTTTCTGTTCTGCCTGAAATTTGTGCCAATGTTTTGAGTGAGCTGACAGGAGAACATTGTCTTATGATTGAATGGGTTATTGAAAGGTTGCATGTTCCTCCTTGCCCCAATGACCAAGTTTCAGGACAGGACATGACTAACATGATTGATATTTTCTGGCAAGAGTTCAAGCACTGGCAATATATGACTGGATGCTATGCTGTTTGCTGTGGACAATTTTCTACTCCTGATGCACTAGATGGGAGGTCCCACATCTGGCATGAAACACACTCTTTACTGCACACTAAAGTCCTTGAATTTGAAGCCTACAGAGTCACATCAAAGAGGTTGGGAATCCGGTCAGGAGAACATGCATGGAGTGACATGAAACAAATCAAAGATGGTAAGAGATCAAACCTTAGTGGTGATTCTTTAGAGAAGAGGGTGAACCTGTTCACTACAGCCCATTTAGAGGAGGCTCGCTTGTTATGCACTGATGAAGTAAGTCATGGAGTTATGTTTGTTGATGATGATATCAGGTAAGAACGTCTGGTGAAATTTTTCAATTTTTTGTAATTTAACTCATATTTTATTAGATTTGATCTTGAGCTTGATAAGTTTGGTGTTGACATTCAGGTTCTTTAAGACCAAGTAATTCTTACAGAATTTGTTGGCTGGACAGAGGATTGGGAGAAGGAACTCAAGAAGAAGCCCTGCCCTGTTTAAAGGGCGTTTATTTTAACTAAGTACAAGAACAGCTCTTTTTTGTTTGAGGATTAGAATAAATTATGTACTAAATTTGATGGTAACATGGAGTTTCACCAAGGAAAGGCTGGTGGTTGGATGTTGATAGGGGAGCGCTCTGAAGAAGGCATTGAAGATGAAGATCTGTCCATTTCTTGTTGTCACATTGATTAAAAAGTACCCCCAAGTTGATGGAGTGAAAGTATACAAGCCGCATGTAGGCAGTCTTGAAGAAAAGCATTATGAATTGGATTAGTCTATATTTCAAAATATATTTGTTGTTGCTGTATCACTACAACACATGACATTTGTTGCTTGTTTTTTGTTAACTATTTATGTTGTGCCATGCCAATTTTAGGCCTTTTTACAAAATGTTGATGAAATGTTGTTTGTACTTTGTCTTGTTGTTCAATTTTAATTTTTTGCAAAAAACGTCAAATCCAACTAAGCCAGTATCCACTCAACATATTTTCACTTCAAACTCATATCAAATGTTAAAAAAATTAATGTTTCATTCTCCTGTTCCAATTTCAATTTCTACAAGTGTCACATAATCATACTATGGCTTGAATCTGCAGTTGAAAAGAATAAACTATTGTAGTTTTTCCATTTAGGCACACCAAAATAAACCAAAACCAGTAAGTTTTGATTGTAAATTAGGAAACAAAGTCCATGTAAGATGAAATGACAGCATCAGTTGAGAGCATTGTATTTGCTCTTAGTTTCAAAGCATTGTTAGCCTCAAATTAAGATTGGATTGTCAAGTCAATTTTTAGGATAGTTTTACTTATCACCTTTTTCCATTTTATGTTTGACGTCTTTGCAACATTTGGAAAATGTTACTGAAAGGCATAAATATTGTACTTGGGGGGGGGGTTGTTAAGAGAAATGGTAATGGCATGGATTTCATATGGAAAAATTTTTTGGATTTGTAATATTTTAGTATCTCATGTTTAGAGTTCTCCACTTTACTAATGAAAGACATGGGTTATAGGATTGAACCCCAATTCGATGTTTTGAGTAATAATTCATTAGTGAAAAGTGATGAGAAATAAGTTTTATGTTTGGATTATATAAAGCTCTCTTAGTTCTCTGTATTTTGTCATCATTAGTTTCATTAAATGTTGAGGATTCAAATTTAAAAAACAATTTTCATAAAATAATATTTCAAAAAGATAAACATGATTTTTGTTCAAAAAATTTAATGAAATTGGAATATAGTGGTAAAGTTTGTTGCATAGGTACAACAATAAATTGAAAGCAGCCTTTTTGAAACATATTCTAAAACAAAAAATATTCTATACATCTTTTAAGATTATTTTTGATGTCATCAGCATATCAACACATAAATATTCTATTTCAAAATATTTTAATTTAATAATTGTTTTGGATGTCATCAGGATAGAAATATGTGAAAATGTTATGCCAAAAAATTTGAAAATCCAGTGTTAATGTTTTGAATAACATTGACTTTGTATCATTTTTCTTGATATTTCTTCCTGAATATCGTAACTGCAATAATCATTTTAATCCGCAAAGAAATACACTAAATTTATTTCTTAATGTAATATTAAACTATGCCAAAATTGTCGTTTTGTGACTTATACTATACTGCATTTTCAAAGGGTAACATAATACAAGCAATCCCATTTTCAGATATTGTGCAAATGTGCAATGTTGGCACAAGTCAATGTCCTTTAATATTTACAATTCATAATTGAGTTTCAAGTATACAATTCACCACCATCATCACTACCAGGCACTACAATATCCTCTACCAAAGTGTTGTCCCATTCAATAATGATCAAGAAAAAACCATATGTTTGTTTTTGCTGTTGTATTTACACAGTTATGTTGAGCATTGTCAAAACACTTACAGCCTGCCACCTATCACCTTGCAAAAGCCAAAGCATAGGGTCAACTACACAAAGACATGTCAACTTTCTATCTGATTTGTTACTCTGTCAGAAAAATTTCTGATTCCCCTATCTACATGCATTTTTCCAGTAGACAAGACTGCTCAGATTCAACTGGATGCAATTACTTCATTATTCAAAGAGAAGGGACTTTGACCAGAAAAATGGACAGTTGAATGCCAGAAAATGCATCCAAATATTGAACTCATCTTTCTTCCTGCTATTGATTTGACACTTGCAAAGCTTGAAAATGGCAGCATTGTCTCAACACATCTGTTCAAAGCTACTTACAAACTGAATAGACTTTTAATTGATAATATCAAGCTTGGCAATCATCAGTGCATGGACAATCAAACTATTGGTGATGTCATGGTTAATTGTTGGGACAGTCAAAGATACCAATTGTCATGCAGTTGATTGTGAGGACCTAACAATGAGGACTTACCATTGACAACCTAACATTGAGGACCTAACATTGTAAGCATTGATGGATCAAAATGTCAATGGCATTCCTCAAAAAAGAATTCCTAGCATAACTGCCATTGTGACATCTCAATTAACCATTGTTCACCATGGTGTCATCAAATGGTATTTGACTACATATTTTTCTGGTATGATGTGCATATAAATGAAAAATGGATTCAAAATGGAACATATCACAAAATATGCACAGGATCTTCTGTGCACAAATTATTTGATCCTCATAGGAAGTATGAAAAAGGTAAAGGAAAGGTTTTGCCACTATCAGACATCATCACAAAGGAGCTTTGCTTCTAGTTATTCAACATCTGAATGGTACTTTCAACAATGACATAATGAGAGCCTTTTGTACAATTCTACAACTACTGGTTATATTGACTGCTTGATTGAGCTTGAGAAATTCACACAGATAGATAGCTTGTTGATGGATAATCTGTTAATTGTTCATCACGCTCTGCTCTCTGGAGATGATTGAACTGATTTATGCACAAGTGCTATTGTACACTTTAGCTTCATTCTTCCAATGCAATATTCAATGACTTTTGGGAAAACACATGAGCTTGCAAGTATGATTGGTTTGTAAATTCCTTAGGTTGTGTCTATGATGTCATTCACAGCAAGCTCAACATGATTGTCACCAATGGATTGAAGTGTGTTGATTAAGACTTTGTCAAATGTATTTCTAATATCTGTTCCAAGGAGCTATATCTATTTGCAGATTAATTGCAGTACATTTTTGAGTGTAGGAAAATAGAAAGGTTGATGGAAAGTCAAATGTACTGCCTGCTGCTAGCAGACCTGATTAGTTGGGAACTATTCTATCCCCCCCCAAATTGAAAAGCAAGAATCATTAGTGATTGTCAAATCATTTTCAGGATCGGTTGAAAAGGTGTTGATCAATAAACTTGAAAATCCAAAGAAGGCAATGACATACCTTTGGGAAGGCAGAATTCAGTGAACAAAGCAAGGCTAATAGGAAAACATGCCACTAAGGACTACTCAAAGAGCCTCTTTTTGGCTTGAAAGAGGAGTACTGAAATCATGGTAGTCATAAGTGGATTTTTTGCAAGTATCTGCAATAGAGAATGTAAGGTTCAATGGAGACTTCATTGCAAAGAAACTGTGCAGACTAAACACAAGTCACATCCTTCAGTAACTACTATTGTCCTCAGAGATGATATTTGATGATCTTTCTATCCATTGATTCATCAACTGAGATTATAAGTTATAAGTTATAAGTTATAAGTTATTAGTTATAAGTTATAAGTTATAAGTTATAAGTTATAAGTTA
>JACCDI010119928.1_pt1 | contig 12962 bp, 9 predicted proteins | sample 7442791 | NCBI WGS metagenome assembly JACCDI01 (sample SAMN15323434, study PRJNA562643) | freshwater metagenome | isolation source: river surface water | place: USA:Blue River Watershed | collected 2017-08-15
CAATTGCATTGTATCCAATAGGATCGGTTTCACCATGACTAAATCCACCTTTAACACCGCCACCTGCCATCCACATGGTAAATGCATCTGAGTGATGATCTCTACCTTTGTGGTAGTTCTGGATACCATCTCTGTTTTCTTGCATAGGTGTTCTACCAAATTCTCCACCCCAAACCACTAAGGTTTCATCAAGCAATCCTCTTTGTTTCAAATCAAGTAAGAGTGCTGTTACAGCCTTATCTGTTTCCATACACTTGTTTACAAAACCCATGTCTAAAGCTGTGCCAGGGTCTGTACCATGACTATCCCAGCCCCAATCATAGAGTTGCACAAAGCGAACACCTTTTTCTACAAGCTTTCTTGCAAGCAAAGCATTGTTAGCAAAAGATTCTTGTCCGGGTTTAGTCCCATACATCTCATGAATATAAGCTGGCTCATCTGCAATACTCATCACATCCGGAACTGCAACTTGCATTTTGAAAGCCATTTCGTATTGTGCAATTCTGGATAGAATCTCAGGGTCGTTGTATTCTTCATAAGCCAGTTCATTTACTTTGTTGATGGCTTCGATAGACGACTTCCTCAAATCTCTAGAGAAACCATTGGGATCTTTCAAAAATAAAACTGGGTCACCTTCTGATCTGCACTGTATTCCTTGATAGACTGAAGGTAAAAAACCGCTGCCCCATACACTTTTACCAGAGTCGGGATTTCTTCCTCCAGAAGTAAGAACCACAAATCCAGGTAGATTACTGTTCTCTGTGCCCAACCCATAAGTCACCCAAGAACCCATACTCGGTCTGCCTAATCTAGGTGTACCACAATGCATTAATAATTGTGCTGGTGCGTGGTTGAATTGATCTGTATTAACAGCTTTTAAAAGAGATACATCATCAATGACTTGTTTGAAGTGTGGTAAATTATCTGAAAGCCATAAACCACTTTCACCATATTGTTTGAATTGGGTTTGCGGACCTAATAATTTAGGAACCCCTCTGATGAATGCAAACTTTTTTCCTTTGATAAATGACTCCGGACAATCCATTCCATCCATTTTCTGTAACTCAGGTTTGTAGTCGAACATCTCTAATTGAGAAGGTGCACCTGCCATGTGTAAGAAGATTACAGATTTGGCTTTACCTGCAAAATGAGGCGCCTTTGCCATCAATGGATTTGATGCTAATGGATTATTGTTGTTGCTGGAAAATAAATTACAACCATCTAATATGGAGCCCAAGGCCATCATGCCCATGCCAGTCCTGCACTTCTTCAAAAAATGTCTCCTTGTCTGAAAAGACAATTCAGCATGTTGGGCTTCGATTTGAATTTTCTCTCTCACCATTGTTTAATTTTTAGTGATCACTTCATCCAAGTTTAAAATAGCATTGGTAACTACAGCTAAAGCTGCCAATTCTTTTTTCTGTTGATTGACCACACTATCAGCAATCATCTTTGATACTCTTTTCTGATCATTTGCAATTTGTTGAAGTGTAGTCACGTATAAGTTTTCAAGTACCTTGGTTTTGTTGGCTTGAATTGGAATGCCAGTTGCTATATGATAGCCCTTGCTAATTTTCTGGTTGACGGTAGTATTTTTTTCTTGCATCAACTGTTTAGCAAACTGCACTGAGATGTCCCAATAAGTTGAATCATTCAATAGTGTCAATGCTTGTAGGGGTGTATTGGTTTTAATTCTTCTGCTTGTACATACTTCTCTAGCTGTACCATCAAAATTGATAAAAGAAGGGTAGGGACCTGTTCTTTTCCAATAAGTATAAATCGCTCTTCTGTATTGATCCTCGCCTTCACTTTTTACCCAAGTTCTTCCATCATAAGGGGATGCCCAAATGCCATCTGGTTGATAAGGCATAACACTCGGACCATACATTTTTTCACTGAGCTTACCGGATATCGCCAATGCCTGATCTCTTATTTGTTCTGCTGTTAACCTAACCCTCGGCGCTCTTGCATAATATTTATTCAACGGATCTTTCTCTAATGCTTCCTTGCTGGTAGTATTACTTTGTTTGTAGGTACTTGAAAGCACCATGCGCTTCAATGTTTTTTTGATGCTCCATTTGTCTTCTTCCATGAAAGTGTAAGCAAGATAATCAAGCAGTTCCGGATGCGTTGGCGCAATACCTTGTGATCCTAAGTCTTCAAGCGTTTCTACTAACCCTTGTCCGAATAACTGTTCCCATAAACGATTGACCATGGTACGAGCTGTCAACGGATTTTGTTTATCCGTCATCCATTGTGCTAGTTTTAATCTTGAATTATATTGTTGATCATTACCCACAAAAAGTGCAGGTATTCCTGGCTCAACTTCTTTGGTCTTGATCAACCAATTGCCTCTTTCAAAAACAAAAGTTTTTCGCTTCATGTAATCTGGATTATCAGACATGATAGGCGTAAATTCAGCATCAGGAAGATTTAATAATTCAAGGAAGTCGTTATGATTTGCTAAACCTTCAACTGTATTTTGTGCTGGAAAAGTAGGAGTAAACACAAGCCAATCGACTAAAGGGCCTAAATCTTTTTCTTTTTTCAGAGATGGATTCTCGTACCTGAAATAAAAATCATGTTTACCTGTCAGCTTTTCATCCAACTTAAAGCTGATCAAGTCCCAATCTTTCTTTGTCTTGTTGATTTTTATACTGCCAACAGGTTGTGAGTTGGGATTATCGATATACAATTTCAGAATGCCGTTATCTACAAATGAATTTAACCTGATCAGTAAGTTTGGTTTGTTGGTGCAATCGCGCTGACTAAATTTCGCAAGTGAATTTTTCCTGAAACGAAGTGCTTTGGTATCCTCTAATGCTGCATTGTACATCGAATCGACTGTAATGCTGTTGATACATTGTTGTCCCGTTTTTACTAAGCGCTGATAAAACGCAAAAGTATTTTTATCAGCATGCTTGTCTAACCAGTTTAATAAGTTATCATATTTTAGTTTACTATCATTTCTGAATTCTCTTAACAAAGGATATTCATCGTTGGTGTCTTCATCCCTTGAATTATTGAAGAATGCCATAAACTTATAATATTCTTCATGGGTAAACGGATCATAAGGATGACTATGACATTGCACACAAGCAAAGCTAGTACCCATGAGCGCTTCCCAAGTGGTGTTTACTCTATCCAAAATTGCAGCAACCCTGAACTCTTCATTGTCCGTTCCGCCTTCATCATTGTTCATTGTATTCCTGTGGAAGGCTGTCGCTATAAATTGTTCATCAGAAGGGTTGGGTAATAAATCACCTGCAAGTTGTTCGATTAGGAATTGATCATAGGGCTTGTCTTCATTGAAGGCTTTTATCAACCAATCACGGTAACGCCAAATAGATCTGATATAATCTCTTTCATATCCTTTTGTATCTGCATATCTGGCCAAATCCATCCACAAGGCCGTCCACCTTTCGCCAAATTGGGGTGAAGCTAAAAGTGCATCTACCAGTTTCTCATATGCTTGATCGGAATTGTCTTCTAGGTATTTTTTGCTGATTGCTGCTGGTGCAGGTATGCCGATTAAGTCGAGGGACACTCTTCTTAGGAGGACTTCCTTCTGAGCTTGTTTCGAACGGGCTAAATCTAATTCATCCAACTTCTCATCAATATAACGGTCGATGTCATTGCCATCCTTTTTAGAGAACCAACCCCAAAAACCGCGTCCTGGTACTTTTGGAACTTTTACAGGAAGGTATGACCAATGTGTCTCGAATTTTGCACCCTCATCCACCCATCTCGTCAAAATCTTAATTTCTTCGGCTGTCAGTGCATCTTCCTGATAAGGCATTCTTTCTTCCGGATCGGTTGAATGAAGACGTTTGATGAAATCACTGTTTTTAGCATCGCCTGGTACAATGGCAGGGTGACCAGATTCAGTGGGAGAGAGCGCCTCCTCTCTAAATAGTAAACTGAACCCTCCTTTTTTCTTAACCCCACCATGACAAGAAATACACTTTTGATTTAAAATGGGTTTTACCTGGGCATTGTAATCAATCGGGTCTTGGGTGAAAAAATACAGGTAAATACCTCCAGCCAACAAGATAACCACAAGGGTGAGCAAAATCCTAGATTGAAATAGTTTTCTCATGGCTTGGCATTAAAATATTGGTCGAGTTGCTCTTTTAATTTTTTTACTTCCTCGGCATCCAAACTGGCATGCTTTAGTTCTTCTGCCATCTTGGGGTTATTGTAAAGCATTTTGGATGTGACTTGCATCCTGGCAGAACTATGGAAAGCTTTGGCTCCGGTGGCGACTGCTAGCTCAACCACATTGTTTGCTCTTACGCCTGACCCAAGCATGATTTCAATCCTTCCAGCAGCTTGATCTACGAGTTGCTTAAGTATTTGTTTACCCTCAAGTGCTGATTTATGTAAACCGCTAGTAAGTATTCGTTTACAACCTATTGCAATTGTTTTTTCTAGTGCTTCTTGTGGATCAATAACCCTGTCAAATGCTCGGTGAAAAGTCACTTCCATGTTACCAGCAACAGCAAGCAATTCACCGGTTCTTTGCTCATCGATATGACCATTGGCCATGAGCATACCCACAACCACGCCTTCACAACCAATTGATAAACAATTTTTTATGTCGGTTTTCATGGCCTCAAACTCTTCTTTTGTGTATAAAAAGTCTCCTCCACGAGGCCTGATGATGGGAAAAACAGGAATTGAACAGGTTTTTTTAGCTTGTTCAATCATGCCAAATGATGGGGTAGTGCCACCCTCTTCTGGATTGGCACAAAGCTCAATTCTTGAGGCTCCCATAGCTTGAGCAATGCTACAGGAAGCTATATCAAATCCAATGATTTCCAGTTCGTAAGTCATACTAGTTAAAATAACTTTCTCCAGGTATTACAATCTCTTCTTTGTCTGATTTTACTGCGTAAGAGAATCCTTTCTGCAAGGCATAGGCTCCATAATTGCCATTTTTATCGATGGCTAGAAAACCTATCTGGATATTCTTGGCCTTATCAGGATCTCTTTTTGCGATGCGTTCCACTACTTTTTTGCAGGCTTCACGTGGAGAATAGCCTTGTCGCATATATTCTACAACTAAGTGAGAACCAACACATTTGATAACTTCTTCTCCAACACCAGTTGAGGTAGCAGCACCAATTTCATTGTCAACAAATAAGCCTGCACCAATCACGGGTGAATCACCAACGCGACCATGCATTTTGAAAGCCATCCCGCTGGTGGTACATCCACCGCTTAGGTTTCCTTGGGCGTCTAAAGCCAACATCCCAATGGTATCATGGTTGTCGATTGAACCTGGGAAGAATTCAGGGGCGGGTTGATTTTGGTTATAGGATTTGTTTTCGATGTTCATTATGGGGTTGTACTGCGACTTTTTCAGCCATTCTTTCCAGGCTTTTTCGCTATCTGGGGTGAGCAAATTCTCCTTTTTGAAGCCATTTGCCAGGGCAAATTGAAGGGCGCCTTCACCAACCAGTATTACATGTGGGGTTTTTTCCATGACGAGACGGGCTACAGAAATTGGGTGCATAATGTGTTCTAGACACATGACTGAGCCACAATTTCCATTTTCATCCATGATACAGGCGTCAAGTGTAACGCGACCATCACGATCTGGATAACCGCCATAACCAACCGTTTTATTGCTTTCGTCGGCTTCGGTAACACGAGCGCCTTGTTCAATTGCATCTAAAGCTCGGCCTTTATTATGTAAAATTTTCCAGGCTTCGGCATTGGCAGCTTTGCCAAAATCCCAGGTGGAAACCACCAAAGGTTTTGCACCAGTTTGTTCATTAATTGAAGTTGCTGTTGAAGAAATTGCAGGTAAGGTTAATAGGGAGTTCTTTAAAAAGTCTCTGCGGATCATTAGCAATCGTTTATGCTACAATTTAATTCAATTGAGATTAATTTCCCCTCATAAAAGCTAATATTTCAACTTATAATTTATATTATGTTAAGTAAAGTTTGAGGCAAATAATTGATGTTATCCTATTTGACTGTTCATCGAATGATAGTTGATTGGATTGTTCTAATATTCCCTTTTCCCTGCCTACCGGCACGCAGGCCTTTTCGCTAATCGCTAATCCCTAATCGCTGTTCGCTTAATTAAGTTGATAAGCAGCTTGATGACTAATTATGAAACTGATCAAATCATTGAGTTCAATTCCAGCTCTTTGGCATGCGTCGTGAATATCATCACGACTAACATTAGCCGCAAAGGTCTTTTCTTTGATTCTTTTCATTGCTCCCTTGAGTTCCATGCCTTCATATCCATTCGGACGCATTAAGGAATATGCATGTATTAATCCAGATAATTCGTCGAAGGCATAGAGCATTTTATCCATCCTGCTTTCTGGGATTACACCAAAATGTACATGACCATGTGATGCTATGGCTCGGATAATTTCCGGACAAACTTGCTTTTCTTCCAGGTATTCGATGATTTTCTTGCAGTGCTGGTCGGGCCACTGATCCCAATCCGCATCATGCAATAAACCCGCCATATGCCATTTCCAGGCCTGTTCTTCGTTGAGACCCTCTTTTTCAACTGCCCACGAATTCATGAGTCCCCCTACCTGAATCATATGCAATTTCAGTCGGTCATTTAAAACCCACAGTTTCAAAAGATCAAATACTTCCTCTTTTGAAAATACATTTCCTATGTTCTTTGGATCTCCAAATGTTTGTCGGCCTAGTTGTAATGACATATGCTTTAGTATTTAAAAAAAGAGAGAAGTTTTTAGCTTCTCTCTTCATATAAAATTAAACTTATTATTTATTGATGTGCTGTATCAGCTTCATCATATTTCTTCTGGTAAAAATCTGCTTTTGCTTTGTCCTTCTTTTTGTCGTAGCAATAGTTAAGCAAAGTACAAGCTGATTTGAAATTAGAACGCTCACTCACTTTCAATTTTCCCATTGGATCATAGTGGGTAAATACTTTTTCCAAAACTGGAATTGACTTATTAACAAGCTCATCGAGTTGTGCTTGTAGTTCTGTTTTTTTCTTTACAACATCAGGATTTGTTCCTCTTGCTTTGTAGATGTCTTCATCCAAGAATAACATTTGGTTGTAAAAATGTTTGCCCAATGAAAGCATGGTCTCATATGACTCAGGCTTTAAGCTGAGTGCTTTATTATAGAGACCTTCAATCTTTTTGCATTGCTCGTTATAGTTAGCTGGTCTTTTACTTGATTCAGCAACGTGTGTTTCAGAAAAAAGCTCACCAGCATATTCAAAAGTTAGATCAAATGATTCAGGATTTAGGGCCAATAATTCTGCATACTTTTTCATTAATACAGCCATATCTCCTTTATCCCTTGCATGATCCAAAGCTAGTAACGGTAAATAATCATCTTTTGGGAATAATTTCAAACCTGCATCAATGTATTTGTTCATTTTTGCATCGTCCTTCTTGTCATAATAATGCTTCGCCAAATAGCGATAAGGAGTTGACATATCTGGTGTACCACCAACATTAGCATCTGCTAATCTTGTGAAATATCCTATTGCTTCTTCTTCTTTTTTTGAATTAATAGCAGCTAAGCCCATATAATAAACCAAGGTAGTATCCAACTGGTACAAGCCCCAACCCTGTGCAAAAATATAATCACCAATTACACCAGTTGTTTTGAAAATACCCAAAGCATCTTCATATTTTTCTTCATTGTAATAGCCAGCACCTTCTTCAAAGCCACTTGCATACAAAGAGAAAACTGGTTGATAATTATCAACAGTCAAGAATAAAGTCGCTTGATTTTTATCTGCCTCAAGAGATTTTTTAAAAGCATCCAAAGCTTGTAAACGAGCTTCAGGCATTGCTGCTCTTTCTTTTGGATTGGCAGCGATAGCACTCAACACCTTCCCTTTCAAATAAAGAATCTCGGGATTTTTTTGGTTTTTAGGTGAGGCAAGCAAAGTCTCTACCATTGTTTTAGCTTCAGCATACTTATTTGCAGCCAGAGCATCTTTGATCTTGTTCAAGTTTTGGGCATTGACAGTCATCAAACCTACTGCTGCCAATAATGTTAGAAGGATCCTTCTCATTGTGGGATTTTTAATGGTTGATTTTATTCGTTTGTTGGTGTTTCTGTATTTGATGTCGTTTCTGGTGTTTCTCCTCCGCCCTCTTCTTCCATTTCATCTAAATTGGTGATGGCTGCTATTGCATCCTCCTCATCCAATCTGATTAGCTTTACACCCTGGGTAGCTCTTCCCTGCTCACTGATTTGGGCTATACTCATGCGGATGGTGATTCCGGAAGTACAGGTAATCATCAAATCTTCTTTCTCAGTTACATCCAGTATGCCGACTAATTTACCGGTTTTTTCGGTAACATTTATCGTTTTAACGCCTTTTCCTCCTCTATTGGTAATCCTGTATTCATCTATTGGGGTTCTTTTACCAAATCCTTTTTCTGAAACTACCAAGACCGTTCTAGTTTTATCTTCAACATTCACACAGATCATACCCACTACTTCGTCGGTAGCATCATCTACTTCTATACCTGCTACACCAATGGCTCCCCTGCCTGTTGGTCTAACTTTTGCTTCAGGGAATCTGATGGCTCTACCCGATTTAACTGCCATCATAATTTCTGAATTTCCATCAGTCAGCTTAGCTTCTAATAACTGATCGCCTTCTACAATGGTAATTGCATTTACACCTGTAGCACGTGGTCTGCTGAAATCGGATAAAGCAGTTTTTTTGATGATACCTTGCTTGGTGCACAATACGATATAATGACTTTCTACAAAGGCTTCATCTTTCAAGTTCTTAACATCCAGAATTGTTCTGATTTTATCATCTGGCGGCAACTGCATTAAATTCTGAATGGCTCTACCCTTTCCTTGTTTATCTCCATCAGGAATTTCATATACTTTCAACCAGTAACATCTTCCTTTTTCTGTGAAGAACATCAAAGTGTGATGGGTAGATGCAACGAACAAATGTTCGATATAATCTTCTTGTCGCGTTTTACCACCAATAGATCCTCTTCCACCTCTCTTCTGCGCTCTGTATTCATCAGCAGGAGTTCTTTTGATATAACCCAAGTGAGATACAGTAATCACCACATCTTCTTCTTTGATCAAGTCTTCGATGCTTACTTCATTATCTAGATATGTGATTTCGGTTCTTCTGCTGTCTCCAAATCTTTCCTTCACCTCAACCAATTCTGTTTTGATCAAATCATAACGCTTGGTCTCATCCGCAAGTAAGTCCTTCAAATAATTGATGAGCTTCATGATCTCTTCATACTCTTCACGGATCTTGTTGATCTCCATTCCCGTCAAACGCTGTAGTCTCAATTCCAATACAGCCTTCGCTTGTATTTCACTCATGCCAAACTGCGTCATCAATCCTTCACGAGCAATTTCTGGATTGGCTGCATTTCTGATCAACTTAATTACTTCATCCAAATGATCCAAGGCAATCAAATAACCTTGGAGAATATGTGCCTTCTTCTCAGCTTCTTTCAATTGGAATAGCGCTCTTCTTTGCACAACCTCATGTCTGAACTCAATGAAAGATGAAATAAGATCTTTCAGATTGAGAATACGTGGTCTTCCTTTTACGATTGCAACATTGTTGATACCATAAGAAGTTTGAAGATCAGTAAACTTATAAAGTTGGTTGACAATTACATTGGCAACTGCATCTTTTCTTAAATCGATAACAATACGTGTACCATCGTTTTCAGAAGATTCGTTGTTTACGTGTGTTATACCATCTAATACTTTATCATTCACCAACTGACCAACGCGTTCTGTCAATACATCTCGACTCACCTGATAAGGAACTTCAGTAATGATGATTTGCTCTCTACCGTTTGGCTTTGTTTCAATACTTACTTTACCTCTCAAAACAACCCTGCCTCTACCGGTATGCATGGCTGACTTTACACCTTCCATTCCGTAGATGATACCACCACCTGGAAAATCAGGAGCCTTCACATGTTGCATCAATTCGTCTATAGTGATCTCTCTATTGTCAACGTAAGCTATACAACCATCAATTACTTCAGAAAGGTTATGCGGCAACATGTTGGTTGCCATACCTACTGCAATACCACTACTTCCATTAATCAAGAGGTGTGGTATTTTGGTTGGAAGTACAGTTGGCTCTTCTAATGAATCATCAAAGTTGAATTGGAAATCTACTGTCTCCTTATCAATATCCTCCATCATGAATCCAGCCAAACGCTGAAGCCTTGCTTCTGTATAACGCATGGCAGCCGGACCTTCACCATCTGGAGATCCAAAGTTTCCTTGTTTGTCGATTGTTGGATAACGGGTGTTCCACTCTTGTCCCATTCTCACCAATGCATCGTATACAGCTGTATCACCATGTGGATGGTACTTACCCAATACCTCACCCACAATTCTTGCGCACTTACGTGTAGGCTTGTTATAGTCCATTCCCAGTTCATTCATCGCAAATAAAATTCTGCGGTGTACTGGTTTTAATCCATCTCTCACATCTGGCAAAGCTCTACCAACAATTACACTCATCGAGTAATCGATGTAGGCAGCTTTCATTTGTTCCTCAATATTGATGGGAATGATACGGTTGGTATCATTGGTCTGTTGTGGTAGTTGTTGTTCGTCCATTTTTTATAGAAAAAAAGAGGCTTTTAGAATAAAATTTACTGTTAACAAATTTACTCTTTTTTGACCGCATTAAGTATGCAAAACCACTATGTTTTATCCACTTTAATTAACCTTTTTCACCTGCCATCCCCATCACTATTTTCCACTCTTCCTCAAGCACTGGCTGAACAGATAAACGACCGAATTTGATGAGCGCCATATTGGCTAAAGACTTGTTTGCTTTGATATCGGCTAGTGTAACGGGACGCTTTAATTTCTTGTGTGGTTTAAAATCGACTGCCAACCATGCTGTTTCATCGGTTGTAGGATCTTGGTAAGATTCTTTGATAACCTTGGCAATGCCAACGATGGCTAATCCTTCATTGCTATGGTAGAAAAAAGCTAGATCTCCTTTCTTCATGGATCTCAGATGGTTCCTGGCTAAATAATTTCTAACACCATCCCAAAAGGTGGATCCATCTTTTTCAAACTGATCCCATGAATATTTGAAGGGTTCAGATTTGATCAACCAATAAGCCATATGTTGAAAATTTTAATATCCGCTAGCCAATACATCTGCCAGGTGTAGACACTGGACAGGCATTTGTTTTTTCTCCATCACACCATTGATGTGCATCAAACAACTCAAATCAGTTGAAATCAAAAATGATGCTTTAGTGTCTGCTACATGTTGTGCTTTTTGCTCTCCCATTGCAGTGGAGATACCTTCAAACTTGACAGCAAAAGTGCCACCAAATCCGCAACAGGTCTCGTTTTCCTGAAGCGGTACAAGGTTCAACCCTTTTACATGTTTCAATAAAGTGCGTGGTTCTTCTTTAATCTTGCATTCTCTTAATGCAGCACAAGAATCATGATAAGTGGCAGTCCCGTTTAAACTAGCTCCCAAATCAACCACCTTGAGCACATTCACTAAAAAATCACTCAATTCAAAAACCTTTCCTTTGATATCTTTTGTAGCATTGTGGTTGGAAGTATTTCCAAAAACTTTTTCGTAGTAATTATTGACAAATCCTGTGCAGGAGGCACTTGGCATGACTACATATTCAGCCTGTTCAAAATCTTTGATGAATTTGCTACAAACATCTCTTGATTCGCCCCAGTATCCTGCGTTGAATGCTGGTTGACCACAACAAGTTTGATCGGGATTGTAAATAACGTTACATCCAGCTTTTTCTAAGACCTTTATTGTATTGAATCCTGCAGTAGGATACAACTGATCTACAAAGCAAGGTATGAAAACGTGTACGTTCATTTATTTGGTAACACCAAGTCTTGCAAGGTATTTATCTACAACAAAACCTTTATCTGTTCTTGGGTATTTGTCTTTCAAGATTTGATAGAGTTCAATAGCTTGGTCATTTTTACCTGCAATTTCAGATAACAAAGCACCTCTGAACAAATACTCAGATGAAATTGCTTGGTCATCAGCAAACAAGGTTCCAGCTTTCTTATAATGCTCAATTGCTTCATCATTCTTCTTCAATTCAGCATAAGCATCACCCAATAAACCTTCTACCTTGGCTTCGATTTGTTTTGCACCACCAGCATTGAATGCATTTAGTTGGTCGATAGCTTTTTGGAATTCACCTAATTGTAAATAAGATTCACCAGCGTACAAGCGAGCAAGATTAGCCGCTTTGGTACCACTGTGCTTATCCATGATTTTTAAGAAACCAGGAGTTCCTGCAGTTCCATTAAGCGCTAAGGCAAATGAATCCTTTCTGAACAAGTTTTCAGCAGCGAAGATGTCTTCGTTAGCCTTTATTTCCTTTGGCTGTTGTACGAAATTACCATAAGCCCAATAACCGGCAATAGCAGCTAAAACGATTGCTAATCCAAAAGATAATTTTTTACCGTAAGACTGCCAAAATCCAAGGGCTTTATCTACTACTTCTTGATCTGCGTTTTCTATTTTTCTGTCTGACATGAACTTTTATTTGAATTAGTCAACTATAAATGGATAATCTTCTTGTTTGTAAACATCTTTCAACAACTCATCATCACTTGGCCATGGACTCTCTTCAGCAAAACGAACAGACTCTTCAACGATGTCTTTTACCCTATCGTTGATGACTTCAATATCTGCCTCAGCTAAACCAAATTCAGTGAGCAATACATTTTTACAATGCTCGATTGGGTCTTTTTCTTTGTACTCCTCTACCTCGTCCTTAGAACGGTATTTCTGAGGATCACTCATGGAGTGACCTTTGTAACGGTAGGTTTTCATTTCCAACAATGTTGGACCACCACCTTCTCTTGCACGCTTAACCGCACGGGCTACAGCCTCGTGAACAGCTTCCGGACTCATACCATCTACCATATCGGCTGGCATTTCGTAAGCATCAGCTAATTTATAGATATCA
>JACCDI010223169.1_pt1 | contig 12952 bp, 12 predicted proteins | sample 7442791 | NCBI WGS metagenome assembly JACCDI01 (sample SAMN15323434, study PRJNA562643) | freshwater metagenome | isolation source: river surface water | place: USA:Blue River Watershed | collected 2017-08-15
GTTCCCTCCCCTGTTTCACCGTCGGGTTGGCCAGGGCGAGCAGTCTCTCGTGGATTTTTGTCAAGGATTGTTGGAATGGATTGGGGTTGGTCAAGAGCGTCCTCGTTGGGGGGGGTGTGGGAAAATGATCGGACGCATAGGAGACGGGTTCGAAAAGTACGACACACATGTTGGAACGGAGTCGGCGGGGAAGGCGGTCAAGAGCGCCGTCGTCGTGGAATGGGTGGCGTTTGCGGTCTTTTGGGGGATTCCCGTCTTGGTGTTGTGTTTTTCGCTGCTTTCGGGGACGGATCGTTGGTGGAATGTCACGGCAATTGTTTGGGTTGTGGCCGTGCTCATTTGCAGGTGAGCTTATTTGGGTGCATGAGTTGTGTGTGTGTTTGCGTGTATCTGTGTGTGTGATGATTTTCAGGTACTTACGATAAAACATCATCCACCGATGCACTCCATTTATATTCATTTGCTCAAACATAATTTCTTTGTTGGACTTGAAAAAGTGCCATTTTTGGAATCATCATCACCTACTTTGAAATATCCGTTGCGTTGGAAATCATTTGCTACCTCGGAAAAGTCAACAAATCATCCCCCCTCAGAGAAAAGTTGAAACAACTGGTACTCACAATGAAACGACACAGTCTATCTAGTCAAAATACGGAATCTTACTTTGCATGCGTCGGGGATGAAACAGTTCGCAATCAAACAACATATTTGACGAGATCTCTCTACTCGAGATTGACTCGAATCCTACCCGAATCCTTGTTTGAGCAGTATAATCCGACCAAACTTCTCTTTGATATCAATGTCGATGCAGACTCAATTCCTTACAATACTTACAGGAGTTGGGATTTGAGCAAAGTATTCTGTTTTGACCAGAATAAACGCCAATACACTGTGATAGTTGGTCCGGGATCTTTGCATGGGTACCAAATGCTTTCGAGCATCACCTGCGCTGTCATCGGGGCCGTTCTTGAAGTGTTTGTATTGATTTCCGTTTTGGTGTGGTTTGACGTTGCTGCACTCACTGTCGTGGCTTTGATATTCATTACAATTTTTTGTTGTGTTCCCACCACAAGGAGGATTGTTTTCATGACGAGAACTTTCAAATTGATTCAACAGTGGAAGGAGTTGAATAGGGAGCTGCACGAGGACTGGAAATATTCGGGCACATTGCATCAGGCGAGGAATGTTTACTGGGTTTCAAAACCAATGGATGCCTTGTGTTGGGTGGCGTTTGGTTTGGAAGTTGTGTTCCTGGTGCTGTTTCCATTTATCACCTTGTGCGCAACGGATAATGCTTGGATTGTTATAATATTCCTCTTGATGTGCATTTTGACCGCCACAAAACACTACTTTGACTGCACTCTTGTTGTTAGAGAACTCGGACGGAAAGCCATCAAGCAGAGCAAGACCAATTGTGGTACAGTCGGTGGGTTGAGCTCGCATGAAGACAATGACGAGATGGCACAACCTGATATTGAACGACCCAGTTGGAGGTCAAAACTGAAACACATGTTCGACGTTTCAGAACACAACAGCGAGAGAATCCTTCATCAATTGGATATGGTGATTGGAATGAATGGAGGCAAACCACAGCAGATATTTTCTTACATCTTCATCGTATTTGGCATTATTCTGCTCATACTGCTTTTGAAGGGTGTCATGACAGGCACAGACACGGCTGGGACTTATTCTGGTTTAACAATGGTGCAGAATTATTTGTACTATCCCGCTCAAGATAGTTTTACATATCCAACGTGTCAAATGACTAACGGGGTAAAAGTATCTAGTGCGAGCAACACAACTTTGCTTGATTTTACATACCTTGCCATATTGTCCTACACCAACCCAGCTACAATTCAACAAAAGCTTGACGAGTTCTTTGGGCCAGGAGTTGCAGAAAACAGGTCAGTGAAATATTCAACAGCCATGCCATCATGTCTTCCTTGCTATACAACCTATTCTTCTTCGATTCTCCTGAACACTTTAATTTTCCTCATTGTTAATATAGGGATGCCTTAGTGCAATCGTTCCGAGTTGAAGCCCAGCAATTCAATCCCATAACTTACTTATTCATCACATTCCCTGCTCGTCCTGGGTTCGGAGTGATTTCAGTAAAGGGGAATGGGCATGGTTGGGATCTTCTAGCAGATGCACAACTGTGGAGTGCAGCAGCTTTGTTTCAGATCTTCCGTTTCTTGTTGCCTTTTGGTGAAATTTGGTATTCGATATTCGACAATCTGATAGGTAGGGGGTTATTGTTCATTGTATCATTGTGACATCATGGTGTCCCTTTTCCCTCACTCCGTTTCAAGCCGCTATGTCCAAGGTCGAATCATCTTCAATAAGTGCGGTTTCATACTACAAACAAATTACCGAGTTCATTGCCTACCTCAAATCTTCAACAGAATACACCAATCTTGTTGTCACTGGTCACAGCCTTGGCGGAGGAACGGCAATCATCGCCGGCGCACAAAGTGGGATTCCTGCCATTGGCGTCTCCGGTCCAAATGCCAAATTATCTCGCCTCTCGTTTGATCCACCTCTTACTCTTGACGACATTGACAAGAACACTTTTAATGTAAGTCCATCACTAATAACTTGATTTTTTTCTCGATTTTCGAATTATGATGTGATATTCATTACTGTTTTCCTTGGCTCATTAGCATTGCAATCACGTTGTCCAAGATATTTCTGCAAAGGGATCCTGTTGCAATGGTAGATGACCCTGGCCTCAACTACCAAAACATACAATGCACTGCACCTATGAATAGCGTTTTTTCGTGTCACAGTTCAACTCGGTCAATCTGCAAAATTATGTATTCATGTGGCAATTATGGTAGACCTGCAATTTGTGAATGCATTGACGAAGAAAACCGTTATCCTAGCCCACTTGCACCTCCTGGACATGAAGACTTTGCTACGGCTTGTGCCAATGCAGTGAATCAAGAATAGCGTTTACACCATTCCAGACAGTAAAACGGTAAACGTGTAATATTTTACTGTGCTCAAAGACTTATTTTCGCAAACTAAAAATAAACTGTGACAAATTATGTGCTTCAGTTGCACAATGCATTACATCCTTTCTCGTTTTTGTGGTGAATTCTGTTATACACACAGCCAATCTTTGGATTAAAAAAACATCCGAAATGAAAATTTTCATACAGAATAACAAATACTAGACACATATTTTTTGTATTCACAGGAACAGATGATTTTCACACCACTTAAACTTAATGGTTGCATTATTTTGGGCAGATGAGTGCCAAAAATTGACTGACCAAAATGAATGTTACTACCATTATGTACTGGGTGTTCAGATATCAGTGTAATGGATATCTGTTGGCATGTTTGCATACAAGTTAACAATGGGAGAGCAAGAAGACTCCTAGTAACTCTCTTTGAGCCCAAGTGACAATTGGTGCATTACTGTCCCATACAATATCAAAACATTGAGTTAATTAAGTTTGCTACAAAGATAGTGATCTTTTTGAAATCTTGGTTAGTTACCTGTATTAGATTTTTAGAAAAAATGAGCATTTTGATTTGACCATGAAAACTTTGGTAAAAATGTCTAATAGATTGGGTACAAGTATGGTGTGGCTTGATCTGCAATTGAATGTTGAGGTGTTTTCCAGTAAAATCTCTCATATGACGAGTAATTTTCTCTATGTAGGGATTGAAAATTATGTCGTGCAATGTTTCAAAACACAGAGACGTAAAATTCCTGTGAAAAATAGTTTATGCTTGTTTCCTTTTTATTTATTATCTATAAAGTTGTTAGAACATCAATACAATCATTTTTCAATGAGTGAAAATCAAACAACTTGTTAGTTTTCATGTTGATATGAAAGTCAAACTCTCAATTCATAATTCATTTGTAATTCAAGACTCATTTATCTTTGTCTAGTGTTATTATATTTTTACCAAAATTTTGGTATAGCACATGCTAGATGATTTTGGTATCAACCAGGTAGATCCTTACAAGACAGTGTAAATACCCAGTAATATACAACCTAGCATTACTTGTCAAAGGATCATTGCACACTACTCTGCAATTTCTTCTTGTTTCCTTCTCAGTGAATCCAACCTATACTATGCATCACTGCCCCCCTCTGATGCATAATTTTGTTTTGTAGTCAGTATTTTTGTTAGTCATCCCAAAAAATATGTTAAAGCATGATGAATATATGTGTGCAATGAATTGAGTTGCAATTTTTTTGTTAATGTTGTTCTTTGTTTATTGGATTTTTTATCAATTATAACATTATTCCAGTCAATGGAATGAAAATTTGCAAAATGGTAATGGTATTATCCTGTAACACAATTTCTTTTGCTGGCCATCCTTTTGCAAAAGAAGTTGAAGTTGGGATTCCAAAGCAAGGAATCAACAATTGAGCACGGTATGTGTGTAGGTAGTTAATAGGAAATGACCCCCATTACTTAGTATTTTGTTGAGGAAAAGAAAGATATTCTTTGCTGGTAATCAACACCAACAGTTTATGTGCAATGAATTATAGCTTACGTTCAAATAATATGCGATTTATGAAGATTCAAAACGAGATGATTCTTTCGTGACGTGTATTATATCGGGGAACTGTTGGTTTTATTGAAATAATAGCACTCCTTCATCTTCATACACCATCTATCCGAAGTCCTCCGCTCTCTAGACGTGGCAATTCATCACGCGCCATCTCAAACTGCCTTCAGCTATATTTTTGCAATTATTTCCGTATTTGTGAGCCAAATATTCGTTCCATTCGTTCAAATAGTCCATGCCTTCCTTTGATACGATTTCTTGCAGCTCCTTACAACTCTGAATTGGAAACACTATTGGACTGGGAGTCACGCCATCGTTTTGAAGAATAACGTTTCTTCCTTTCGCACCATGATATTCGACAATCCTGAGAGCTTCAGGTTTGACCGCACCATTTTGGAAATCACCAGATACATCATTCGCTGCCCCGTCTCCTTGAGGCGAAACAATTACTTTTTGTACTCTCTTGTGAATCATTCCCGAGTAATACAACGCATTGAGGTAGGCTATATTGCATGAAATAGTCGAACAAGGTGTTGCGATTATGTTCTCATATTGAGAAATCATCAATTCTAAAACCTTTTTCAATGCAGAATTGTGTCCCATTATCACCGCCGAAGATATCACCGGCTGTGAGGCAAGAGTTTTCGTGATCACCCCTTGACCATATGCAGCTTGGAGTCGATAAGAAACGAAATCGTCCGTGCCAATAGATTTGGAATGATATTTTTCGAATAGGTGTAATTCCCCTCCATGGTAAGGCATATTGTCAAATGGGTTGGATTGAAATAAAATGTCGATCGTTGGAATAGTGTAGGATGGGTCGATGATGAGAGACCGACTCTCCTCCCGATATTGTTCAAGCAAGATGCGCGATAATTCCAAAAATAAAACATCCAATCTTCGAGGATTACTATCATTGTTTTTATCTTGATGTTTTCGTTGATTCCCTATCGAGTGTGGGAGATGACAGAATGCTCCTACTGTCGGGGGGTAATTGACCATATTCTCTCCTCTAAACTGGTCGTCCTTCAACATCATTCGCATTTCCACATCTTGACCATCCCAACACTCCCACGGTAATGTATAAACCACCATGTTTGCATTGGAAACTTTCCAATGATGCAATAGAAATTCTAGAATCCCTGGATTAATCGCGTTCAACTCTTGCTTATTGTGGAGTAATATGATCAAAATGTCGTGATCGTAAGATGCATATCGGGGCGCCATCAGGGGCCCCAATAGTTGCATTATCGAATGTAAATTAGTTCCCATTGTTGGGAGGATTGTGACGATGACGTCATTATCGGGATGGATTGCTCCAACAAGGGGATCAGGCAAAAATATTTCTATTTCTTTATCCCTTCTAGGAGGATCTGCTTGTGACGAAGTACCAAGAAGTTTATTTGTATCCAAGAGAAGGTGCGTCGAAGATCCAGTCACATTGACTAATTTAGGGTTGGGAACCACACGGAAGGCAACGGTTCCACCAGATGGTTTCATCATAAACTTCGGGGAAGGCACATAAATGATGCGATGGGTCGATCGAATGAGCAAAAGTGTGCCCGAGGCGAGAGTAAGCAGAAAGAGAGATCGATGCCAAATGTGTTCCATGACCGCGGTTGCATTTATGGCGGAAACGGGGTTGCCGTGAAGGCGGCCGCTCATTTTCGATAGACAATATTGTCATTCAATCATTGATCGTTGATCATGAGAGAGGGCGGGATACATGTTATTTGCCGGACCTAAATAATTTTATTCCATGCTTTGACGGAGGGAGAATAAAATTATGTTTTTGGTACAATTAGTAGAACCATACAATATTTTGAGTAGATAGAGCAAAGTCCCTATTGATTTTTATGTCGAAACGATTTTAATCTCTACAAGTACGAATTCTCTCTAGAGAAAGAGAAATCGCAGAAAAAAATGTCTCCTCTCTATTGTTACCAGCTTTTGGAGAGGTGAAGAGAGAGAGTGAGAAGAGGCTTATGAACAAGTCGGATTCAAATATTTTTAGGTGTGATATGATATTATGTCGTCGATTTGATATTTCATCTCTATACAATACTCTCTACATCCCGTAACAAACCAATTTGGACGAATAAGCATACAACATTATGTTTCGCACACCATACACTTCTTGATTGAGAGGTCTGTGAATAAAATTTTATCACAATTTTATTTTTATCAGATATCTTATTGCTAATGTTGAAAAATTAAAGAAGTATTTTCACGTTTAATGTTTCATAAGAATGTGCAAATAGTATTTTCTACGATTCTCTACAAGGATCAAAACAGCCCCAAACATAATAAAAAAATTTACTATGGGTCTACGAAGATGGGGTTAAATAAAAATGTATCGTAATTTTGATATCGTGTTTACGATTTTTTGACCATGTCGTTAAAATAACATCGTGACTGCCTTGTCGCTACATCGAATAGTAACGAACTTTCTTTTTCGACTTAGGTGTACTCACCCATTCTAAAGTGTATTACGGAAGAATTCAATCGTAATATGTATGCCTCTTGAATTTTATGACTTGTAATTCGTAAATAATAAATATTGTACTAGTATAGTACTCTCACATATTCTTTTATTTCTGCGATACATAGTCTATTTTTGAAACATCGCACGATCGAGCCCTTCACCGACTACGGAACCAAAACCATGTCGACGCCTTGAACCAAACACGTGGCGTTGGATAAAATGTGTTTGCACTGTATGTACTATACGTAGTATTTGTTTTGGACTATGATAATAGACTTCCAAAACACCCTCGAAAGAGACATTTTCGCCACCAACGTTTCGTTGAAGAAAAATACCCGTTGCCTAATCGTGCAATTCATTTTTCTGTTCAGGGCGCTTTCAACCACTGTTTCGATCGATAGTACATAGTGTATTCCGTCGCCGGAGACATGGAACACGAAATCAATCACAAAATGTCTCGCGATGGCAAAGATGAAGGGAGCGGAAAATGCAGCGACCTCAAACGCGCAGAGAGCCGTGCTTCTGTCAAAATCAATTCAGAGGAGGCTCCTTCTGTCTATGTCCCATTCGGCAAGCGCCCCAAACATATCTTGCCAATCACCGACGACGACCTCTCCGAAGATGAACCTGAGTATGAGACTCCAAAAAAAGTGCCTCAATTGCAGTCGCAGCCGCGAGATGTCGAAATCGCCTATGAACCTCGGCCGTGGCGACGCTCTCTTTCTCGAACCTATTATTATTCGAGGAATTCTCGCGGCTGGGGTTCGAGGACGTCTTTGCGGGGGTCTCTGGGTGGATCGCGACAGGAGAATGAACAACATCTGTCGTCTCATTCCGATGACGATAGCATTGCCAGCCATCAAAGTAAACACAATCTCGGCCATGGTGGCTGCGACGTTTCCATGGAAAGAGGCACTTCATTGAACAAAACCTCGAATGAAAATAATTTGAAAGGAGGACCAGTCGACGAACGTCCATCGCTCGAAAAAATATTTGCCATCGTCGATCAGGTCCACAAGGAAAAACAAACTCGCCTGGCCTCGTTGAAGGAGGACAATCGTCCCGTTGGAAACTTTCCGGTAGGTCGCACTGACGACAAAATTGCCCACTGGGGTTCTGGAAATAGAACAATGGACGACGGATCTGCAAGTGGTTCCTTCAAACGAGCTACCGCTGGGGTTCATTCAGTCAGAATCGGGGGTACCACCACGTTCGGCGAAGATGAAACAAAAACCATCAGCAGGAATGAGGTCTCCAAATCTCACTATTTCATCCACAAAAAAAATAAAGGAAACAAGAACACTGATAACTCCTATTTGAAACTTCGACACTCGCTTCAAAAAGAATCATCTCTTAAAAAAGCAAAAATCGATGTTGCTGCCATAGCCTCTTTACAGGTACAAAAGTTTTACACAGAACGCCAGCAGGCGGAACAGCAGCTGGAAATGAAACTGAATCGTTCGGATATGCTGCTGAGCGGAGGGAGGTCGAAATCTGTTGCGAGACTGAAGCAGTCAAGTCTGAAGAGTAGTTTGAGCTTGACGGATGCGGACATGAAGGAATTCATTGCTCAAAGTGTTATGAAAGGTGAACCTTTACCTGAAGTGAAGTCAAGTGAAATGGGTGGAACGGAATTGGAAACAAATGTCTCTATTGATGATGAAGTCATGGAGGAAAAGGAGGGGATTTTAAGTCGCTTAAGCAAAAAGTATCTCAGGCTGTCTTCTAGGAGAGGAGATAATGAAAACAGTGAGGCGAGCAAAGAACTTTGGAATCAATTCGCTCATGGCAACACCGATGCAAAAGGACGTCAAAATGATAAGAGAGTTGCCAGTCCCGGAAGAAGCACTACTTTGGGAAAATTATTCTCCTCGGCAATCCATCAAGCCAACATTTTACTTTCTTCTCTCTCGCTGGTTCCCTTGTCTTCGGAATGCTATTCCCATCCCCGGCACAAGGTTCGCCATGATATCAATACGGCGTTGCTCATGGCTCGCCGAGAATTTATGTTTCATCAATCACGTCAACGCCAATTGTACACCGATTGATCCTTGATTGGACCAATTTTTCCTTACTAGCAACAAGGGAGGTATTATTCCCTAAAGAAATCCAACACATATCCTGACATTGAACTGCAGCCTGTTGTTTTGTTGTAATTGCGCAAGCGCTCTTCGTTACGGCGGTGAATGTTTTCTTAGCTGGTTGTGCAAGCATTCATTATAAACACTTTTTCAAGTACGATTTTAGATATGTTATCACATCTCGAATGTCCACTAGCAATGACTTGAACTATAGTAGCGGATCTAGAACCTGACAATAATGTATTGCTGGTTTTCTTGTGGTTGTGTTGGAATACCTCAAAAGCATTTCAATAACTTCATTTTAATTGAAATGAATGTGTGCTACATACTTCTTTGTTAGGAACTCATTTTAGCTTTAACACGAGCCAAACTCAAATTGATAGGATATTGCTTGTAGTGCCCACAAAAGGTAGTACAAAAGTTCCCGTGTCTCCACACCTGGGAATACCAAGATTCTGAATTCCTCCAAATGGTTACCCTTTACTATCCATCCGACAATCATTGGATGGACTTCTGGGAGATGGTGACCCGCTGGTGACCAGACAATGCCAGAACATAAGGTGATACACTGGAATCTGTGTGCTCTTTGCATTAAGACATGCATAGATATCACATCATAAATTCTATTTGAAATTCTTAAGAATAGCTGTCCCCTTTTCGCTGGACACGTCATAAGTAATTACTTATAGCTACCCAGCAAAACCATGGCAAACTACCAAAGCTTCAAATCAATCTACATCCCCCATTCAACTTTGCCTTCCCCAGACTATTATGCTGGTGACTGTTTGGACAAGGATTTCAATTCAAGTCTTGATAGGGAAGATAAACAGCCAAAAAATACCCAAGGTTGGCAAAGTGATGATGATTCTCATGGTTCTTACTGCCCCAAAGACAAGAAGTTGTATTGCAAAAGGTCACTTTGCAAGGAAAGAAACTTTCCTTTACAGTTTCATTAACAACCCAAACAGATTACCATTTTTGGGCAATGCTCACGATGCAAGTTGACCTCACACATGAATATAATATTCTTGTGCAAGCACGCTTTAATGCAGATGCTTGTTGCAAGGAAATCAAAACCAACAATGTTTTGTTTAGCACAATCAGAAATGCAGTAATGAATTGGAATATGTCCTAAGCTTGTGGTGCCTCCTCATTCAAGATGAGTAGGAGAAGGGTCTAGTTCCTCTCAGAATCACAATCTTTTCCCAAGAACAACAAGAATCTTACGAAACTCCTTGAGGTCTTGTGTGACTCAGGACCAACCAAAACAATGACCATCTTGGTTTCAATGCATTTTGAATCTTCTTCCACTACAGTTCCAAACCCTTGCAGGAAAGACAACATCAAACAAAGTGATTGAATTATCAGACCTTACCTTCCCTGAGTTCAATAGCAACATATCTATTGATTCACAGGTTGCTTATTCATTTGACAAGAATTGCCAATTAATATCATCTTTGGTCCCAATTTTCTTGATGAATTTGGATTCACCATCAATTATAATGAAAATATTCTACAATGGCTGGATCATGAGATATCTCTCAAAAATCCTGATGAGTTCCTTAACAATGACATGTTTATTGATCTCAACTACCAATTAAGTCAACATAAAAAAGGTGACATGTTTGAACAAGAGATCTTCAACAACTATGCCACTCAAATACTAGATGCCAAATACAAACAAGTCAACACCAACAAAGTTGCTGTCAACCAAAAACATCTGAACTTGAATCAACACCACAACCTACAACAAGTTTTTGCTAAATATGGAAAACTATTTGATGGGTCTCATGGTATCTATCCTCGCCAAAAGGTCCACATAGATCTCTTACCTGACTTGGAACTGGTACACCACCAAGAGTACCAAGTCCCTTATGCCCATTTACAAACATTCACAAAGGAACCCTAACACATGGTTGATATTGGAATTTGTGTGGATGTGGTGCCTCTGAGTGGGCCTTGTCTTGCTTCAATGTTGCCAAAAAAGATAGTCAAGTCAGACAAATCTCTTACATCTGCTCTCTCAACTCTCTACAAATGTTTCAAAAGAAAAAATACCCACTGCCTGTTATCTATGATATTATGCAGTACAAGTATTTCACAAAACTTGATATCTCAATGCAATATTATACCTCTGAACTCAACAAAGAGTCCCACAAGCTTTGTGTAATTATCAAACTTTTTGGTGAATACAAATATAAACACTTACCAATGGGCCTAAAATGTTCCACTGATTTTGCTTGACAAATTATAGAACAAATCCAATGAGGACTTGATAATGTTGAAGTGTACCTTGATGGCATTGGTTTCTTTGGTAATACATGGGAAGATCATCAGGTTCTACTTGACAAAGTCCTGTCTCTTCACTGTCAACCCCCTCAAATGCGAATGGGCAATCAAAAAACTGATTAGCTTGGATATTGGTTGACACAAACTAGACTCAAGACTTGGAAGAAATGCATTCTGACATTCTTGATTAAGGACCATCTTGCAACATCAAGGAAATGTGCAGTTTCCTTGGTGCTATCAACGAATTTTGGCAAATGTGGTCTAAATTTGCACATTTGCTCACACCACTGTCTAACAAATCTGGTAAATAAACTTTTGATGTACTCCAGAAATGGACAAAGCATTTAAAATCATGAAAAAATGGCTGCAGGTGTCCTCATGGCATACCCCAACCACAATATACCATTCCACATCCACATTCCAGCTACCAAATGAGTGTCATAATCATGAAAGAAAAAACAACATGTGGCATTTTGGTCTTGCAAATTGACTGAAACCCAACAAAAGTAACATACCATGGAGAAGGAGTTCCTCTCCATTGTCACAGTCCTTGAAGTGTTCAGCTTTATGCTCCTTGGTGATATACTCTCCATATACACTGATTGTAATAATCTAACATTTGTCACTCTTCACTGCTGCCACATCTTACACTGGTGTTCATACATGGATGTGCATGGTCCCACCATCCATTATCATCCTGGCAAGAAAATTGACATTGCTGATAAATTCTCACAGCTCCCATGCTATGAAAATGCTCCTGTTTTCCTCTTTGACTTCACTTGTAAAGGCCCTGACAATCTACTTGAGTGCATTTTCATTTTACAGCTACCCAATGTTGCAGAGAACAACCCTATTGAGCTTGAGTGGATACATTACCAAAAAAGATGCAAAAGGCCCCAATTGATTTGTCAATGAAGTCATTGATGGTTCTGCAATTGTATGTTATGCCCTCCTAAATGCGGATTGCCTGACATGATGGAAAATTGCATTAAATGAAGAAATGGTATTATCATTGATTAAGTGACTTTGTCTCATACTGGCTCATCCTGGCTGCAATTAGTCAAGGATGACCTTTAAGCCAGATACTATTATTCAGAAATCAGAAAACAGGTTGAAAATTTCCACTGCAATTATTGTCTATGCATGAAAATCCCCTGCAAAGAAATGGGATAATTACCAGAATGCAACCTCACCAACACACTATGGTACAAGGTTGCTGCTGATCTCATTAGACTGTGGTATGCAAGGACAGAACACTTTAATGGTGAATTCTATGCATTGACATGAATGGACATGCATTGACATGCATTGACACCACAACTAATCTAGTTAAACTTGGATGCATTAACAACAAATCAAATGATGCCATTGCCAGGAAATTTGAAAATATTTGGTTAGTTGTTACCCAAGATTGGCACAAGTTATCCATGATGATGGTGGCAAATTTATGGTATATGCCTTTGCCTGCTTCCTCTGTGTTTAGGAATCAGGGATGTTCCCACAACCAGTAAAAATCCACAGTCTCATTCTATATGTGAACACATGCATCAAACAATGGCA
>JACCDI011851571.1_pt1 | contig 12952 bp, 11 predicted proteins | sample 7442791 | NCBI WGS metagenome assembly JACCDI01 (sample SAMN15323434, study PRJNA562643) | freshwater metagenome | isolation source: river surface water | place: USA:Blue River Watershed | collected 2017-08-15
GCCGAGACGCTGGTCAAGGACGGATTCGACGTGATGGTCTACTGCAGCGACGACCCGATACAGGCAAAAATGCTGGAAGAGATCGGCTGCTGCGCAGTGATGCCGCTGGCCTCGCTGATCGGCTCCGGCATGGGCATCCTGAATCCGTGGAACCTGTCGCTGATCATCGAAAACGCGAAGGTGCCGGTGCTGGTCGATGCGGGCGTCGGCACTGCGTCCGATGCGGCGATCGCGATGGAGCTGGGCTGTGACGGCGTGCTGATGAACACCGCCATCGCCGGCGCGAAAGATCCGGTACGGATGGCACGCGCGATGAAGCTGGCGGTCGAGGCAGGGCGCGAGGCTTTCCTTGCCGGGCGCATCCCGCGCAAGTTCGCCGCATCGCCGTCGTCGCCGATGGCAGGGCGCGTCGCATGACGAAGGCCACCGTGCTGGTGTTTGCCGGGCTCGATCCGAGCGGCGGCGCCGGCATACAGGCGGACATACAGGCGATCGGCGCGGCGGGCGCGCATCCGCTGCCTATCGTCACAGCACTGACCGTGCAGGACAACCAGCATGTGCATGCGGTGCATCCTGTCGAGCCCTCGGTGCTGCGCGAGCAGGCCCGGGTATTGATCGAACAAGGCACGCGCATCGATGCGGTGAAGATCGGCATCGTCGGCAGCGCCGCGAATGCGCGGGTAATTGCCGACGTAATCATCGGACTGCGCTCCGTTGATGCTCAGCTGCCCGTCGTGCTCGATCCGGTGCTGGCCAGCGGCCATGGCGACGTGCTGACCAGGGGCGATGCGGTGCAGGCGCTGGCGCCCTTGCGCAAGCTCGCCACGTTGCTCACGCCGAACCTGCCCGAGGCGCATGCGCTGTGCGGCGTCGATGAGCTCGAAGCGCAGGCCGGCGTCTTGTTGCGGGAAGCGCCGCATGTGTTGATCAAGGGCGGCCATGGCGTTGGCGACTCGGTTGTCAATGCGTGGTTTTGCGAGCATGGACTGCGCAGCTCGGAGTGGCCGCGCCTGCCCGGCGAATATCATGGCTCGGGCTGCACGCTGGCCTCCGCCATCGCGGCCCGGCTGGCGCAACGCATGAGCATGGAAGCAGCGCTCGACGCTGCACAGCAGTACACGCAGCATTGTCTGGAACAAGCATTCAGTATCGCGGACGGACAAATGATCCCCGATCGCGTGAAGGAGATTTCATGAAAGGCCTGTACCTTGTCACGCCCGACTGGGATGACACCGACAAACTCGTCGCCGCCAGCGAGCAGGCGATCGCCGGCGGCGCAACGCTGCTGCAGTACCGGCACAAGACCGCCAGTGATGCATTGCGCGCCGAACAGGCCGCTGCGCTGCTGGCGCTCTGCCGCCGGTTGAACGTGCCGCTGGTCATCAACGACCATGTTCAATTGTGCGAGCAGCTCGATGCCGACGGCATCCACGTCGGCGGCACCGATGCATCGGTCGCCGAGGTGCGCGCACGCGTCGGCCGGGACAAGATCGTCGGCGCATCCTGCTACGGCGACCTGCAGCTGGCGAGGCATGCTGCCGCCGCCGGCGCAAGCTACGTCGCATTCGGAGGCTTCTATCCGTCGCGCGTGAAGAAGTATGAAGTGTCGACGCCGCCAGACATCATCACCCGCGCGCTGGCGGAACTGGCGGTGCCGCTATGCGTGATCGGCGGCATGACGGTCGAGAACAGCCGTCCGCTGGTCTCCTTGGGCGCGCACATGGTCGCCGCGATCAGCAGCGTCTATTCGGCTGATGATCATCGCGCAGCAGCCTCTTCATTCGCTAATTTATTCCGATAACCGAATCATCGGAGTGATCATCGATGATCACTCCGATGCATCTCACGGCATACGCCACCCCCTGTCGCTGTCAGCGACGCAGCCTTCCTCCCGCGGGCGGCACAAGTTTTTCCAGTGCCGGAACTCCGTCTCCTCTCGCGCTACTCAGCAGCCGCTTCATACGCCTGCGAATGCCGAAAATAGCGGAGACCCATGTTGACATTGTCCGACCTGCAGTACCTGATGCACCAGCTCGGCCCTGCGATGCCGGCGATAACGACTATCGTGCAGGAAGCGATCGACAGCTGGATGGTCGAATTCGATGAAGGCGTTTCGCTGCAGCTGGCATGGGAGCATCGGTCTATGCGGGTGCTGTTGAAGTGTGCGCTCGGCCAGCCGGACGAAGGCGCGCGCGAAGACATTTACGCGGCGCTGCTCAGCGCGAACCTGCTGCTGACCGGCGTGGCCGACGTGAAGCTCGGGCTCAGTCATGTCGACGACGACGTGGTGCTGATCGGCGAGTATGCGCTCGAGGACGCATCGATCGACACGCTCGGCCGCCACCTGTCCGACTTCCTCGTTTACGCCGGAAAATTTTCGGAAATGATTGCGCGATCCTGTTCGCCGGCATCGTCGGATGAGCTTCGCAGCGTGGCCGGCCTGCATCAGGACCGCGCCTGAATTTCAAACCCATCGAAGGAGCAAGGACATGAGCGTGCCGACGTCGAACGCATCACCGCCGAGGTTACTGAAGCCGGTCGCGGGGAAGATCCAGAATGACGGTGCGGCCTTCGTGCCGCTGAGTCCGCACAAGGGCATCAGGAATGCCGCCATCATTTACGAATCGATCAGGAGCATGCCCGCCAGCACACTGGTGCGAGGGGATTTCGACAAACAGTCCCGCCCGCTGATCTATTTTCCGGATCGTCCCCCGAAACGCATCGGGAAAGTCGGCGTCGATACGGTCGCGGCGAGGAACGCCAGTCACGATCGCGCCGAATTCGCCAGCTTCATACGCTCCATCGTCGAGGCCACGTTCAAGGCGGCGCCCGCGCAGTCCCCCGAACTGCATGCAGCCCTGAATCTCAGGAACAAGACGCTGTCCCACATGCAGGCTGACCGTGACTTCACGGTCGGCGAGATCCGGGGTTCGCTGCGTTCCATTGCCAAGGCCTATAACCGCCAGACCCTGAAGAACATCACGTCTCCGCATCGCACGCAACCCGGTGCGGCCTCGCCATTGCAGGCGAAGCGCTTCAGGCAATTCGGCGATATCAAGGGGGAAATGATCGTCAGGCTGTGCGATGCATTGAGCCTCGGTCTGGACGACGATGACGCGCAGGCGACGGCGCTGATGGCCGTGCAGGACATGAAGCAGCTGCTATTCAGGTATCGCGTGCTGCGCGATGCGGAAAACCTGTCGTTTGCCGATTTTCTGCGCCAGCACGCGATCCCGCGTGGCGTGCAAACCTTTGCGCGATTGTGGCTCGCGCTGAGCGGGCCGGATCGAGCAGGCCGCACGCAGTTCTGCACCGAATCCTGGGCCCTGGAAATGGACAGGGTATGCCCGTTGATCGTGAAGGAGTACCGGGCGGCCAAGCGGATGAAGCATCGGGGCGGCAGCAGCGAAGACTGGGGCAAGAGCGAAAAATCGTCTGCCGGTTCGGAATCCGACTCTTCCGCCAGCCCGCAGCCCCGCGTTCGCCGGGTAGCAAAGCGCCCGAAGGCCCCTGCTACCGTCATTTCGGGCGGGGAAGCGTCGGCGAACCTGAGCTCATGGACTTCGCCGAGGCTGACGAGGCAGTCGAGCATGCCGCAACTGCGTGGCCGCTCACGGCCCGAGCTCGATGAAAGCGACAAGAGCAGCGATCCGCAGGTGTCGTTCCTGGACGCACGTCCCACCGTCGAGACCGTGATTTATTACAGCGCAATCGACACTTCTGCGTCGGCTTCCGTGTCCGAGCGCGAGACTCCCGCAACAGCCTCCGGCCAGCAAGGACTGCCCGGCATGGTCATGGCGAACGACGAAGAGAAATCGAGGATCGCAGACGACTCCGGCAATGCCGACATTTTCAGTCAGGAAGAACGCTGATCGCAGTGCCCGGCCGGCGCGTGTGGCTGACGCGCCGGCATATAATCGCGGGATGCAAAATCTCCTGCACAACCTCAATCCCGAGCAACTCGCCGCCGTCACCCTTCCACCGCAGCCTGCCCTGATCCTGGCCGGCGCGGGTTCCGGCAAGACGCGGGTGCTGACCACGCGTATCGCATGGCTGATACAGACAGCGCAGGTATCGCCGGCCGGCATACTGGCGGTCACCTTCACCAACAAGGCCGCGAAGGAAATGCTGGCGCGCCTGTCGGCGATGTTGCCGATCAATACGCGCGGCATGTGGATAGGCACTTTCCACGGGCTGTGCAACCGGCTGCTGCGCGCGCACTACCGCGACGCCGCACTGCCGCAGACCTTCCAGATTCTCGACTCGGCAGACCAGCTGTCCGCGATCAAGCGGCTGCTGAAGCGCTTGAACATCGACGATGAAAAATATCCGCCGAAGCAGCTGATGTACTTCATCAACAGCGCGAAGGACCAGGGACTGCGCGCCGATGCGGTCGACGCCGGGGATGATTTCACCCGCAAGTTCGTCGAGCTGTACGCCGCGTACGACGAACAGTGCCAGCGCGAGGGCGTGGTCGATTTCGCCGAGCTGCTGTTGCGCAGCTATGAACTGCTGTCACGCAATCAGCCGCTGCGTGAACACTACCAGGCGCGCTTCAGGCACATCCTGGTCGATGAGTTCCAGGACACGAACGACCTGCAGTACAAATGGCTGAAGCTGATTGCGGGCCAGCACAACGCAGTATTTGCGGTTGGCGACGATGACCAGAGCATCTATGCGTTCCGCGGCGCGAACGTCGGCAACATGTCCGCGTTCGAGCGCGAATTCAACGTGCAGAACCTGATCAAGCTCGAGCAGAACTATCGCTCGCACGGGCACATCCTCGACTCGGCGAACCTGCTGATCTCGCACAACGCGAACCGGCTCGGCAAGAACCTGCGCACCGACGCCGGCCACGGCGAGCAGGTGCGCGTGTACGAAGCGTCGAGTGACCTGCAGGAAGCGCAGTGGCTGATCGAGGAAACGAAGAGCCTGCTCGGCGAAGGCTGGCTGCGCAGCGAGATTGCGATGCTGTACCGCTCGAATGCGCAGTCGCGCGTGATCGAGCATGCGCTGTTCACCGCGGGCCTGCCGTATCGCGTGTACGGCGGCCTGCGCTTCTTCGAACGTGCCGAGATCAAGAGCGCGATCGCCTACCTGCAGCTGATCGACAATCCGCACAATGATTCGGCCTTCCTGCGCGTGGTGAATTTCCCCACGCGCGGCATAGGCGCGCGCTCGATTGAACAGCTGCAGGATGCCGCGCGCCAGTACGGCGTGTCACTGTATGCGGCGGTGCCGTATGTGGCCGGCAAGGCCGGCACCACGCTGGGCAGTTTCGTGAAGATGATCGAGGGCATGCGCTTCGAGACGCAGCAATTGCCGCTGCCCGAGATGGTGCAGGTGATGATCGACAAGAGCGGCCTGATCCTGCACTACCAGTCCGAGAAGGAAGGCGCGGACCGCATCGAGAACCTCGAGCAGCTGGTCGCCGCAGCGACCGTGTTCGTGTCGGAGGAAGGTTTTGGGCTGGATTCGCCGGCGCTGCTCGGCCCGCAGGCGCAGCCGGCGTCGAACGTGCTGGTGACGACCGGTGACGGCACCGAGATCATCGACGCCGACGCACCGCTGACAACGGTGATGTCGCCGCTGTCGGCCTTCCTGTCGCATGCGTCGCTGGAAGCCGGCGACAACCAGGCGCAGGCGGGGCAGGATGCGATACAGCTGATGACGGTGCACTCGGCCAAGGGCCTGGAGTTCGACGCGGTATTCATCACCGGCCTCGAGGAAGGGCTGTTCCCACACGAGAACAGCGAAGAGGCCGATGGCGGCGTCGAGGAAGAGCGCCGGCTGATGTACGTGGCAATCACGCGCGCGAGGAAGCGTCTGTACATGAGCTTCGCGCAGACGCGCATGCTGCACGGCCAGACGCGCTACAACATGAAGTCGCGCTTCTTCGATGAGCTGCCGGAAGACAGCCTGAAGTGGCTGTCGCCGAAGGTGCAGGCGCACTGGTTCGGGCTGCCGCAGCAGAAGGCCGCGTGGGTCGATTCACCGGAGGTCGGCAGCAACCAGATCGCTCAGAAGATGAATCGCGACGTCGGCTGGCGTATCGGTGAGAACGTGCGTCACGCAAAATTTGGCGACGGCGTGATCGTGAACATCGAAGGCAGCGGCACGCAGGCACGCGCGCACATCAATTTCGGACGGAACGGGATGAAGCTGCTGGACCTGGGGATTGCGAAGCTGGAGCGGGCGGGCTGAGCAGGGCCTGTCCTCGCCCAAGAGCCTGTCTGGCAGCGCTCAGCCATTCACGCAGACGAGTGAGGTGCCGAATGGCGCGGGCGCGCAGCTTCGTTGCGGCCGTAATCGATCAGGTCTCTGCGCAATTCCTCCAGAACCCGTTTTGCGGTTTCCCTGCTCTTTTCCCCTATCGAAGGCAAGCTCTGCAACAACAGATCCGGGTGGGAAGCGACGTAAGCGAGTCGCACGCGCGATTCGGGGTTGATCAGCCTGTTCTTAAGGCTCGATAACTCTGCCCTTTTTTCTTCCGCACCTTTTGTGCTCGACGCCCATACACCCTTGTAGGCCAGCACATTTTTCTTTGTTTGTTTTCCCGGCAATCGTTTTTTTCTCAGTGCAGCAAGCTTATGCTTTTCGAGCTGCGATGATTTTTGTTCGGTGGCCCTGGATAGCAGGCTTTCAGTTCTCGCCAACGCCGATTCAAGCCTCTTGATGCGGCTCTTGATTGAGATGTATTCGATCAGTGCAAGCGTGGCTGACGGCGAATAGCTGCTGCCATTGCGCACTCTGAACAAAAGTTCGGATGCCAGATTGACCTCTGCCGCTGGTTTTTCTTCGGGCAGGATGAATTTTTCAAGCAAAGCCTTGCCTTCGAGAGCGTCTTCAACAGCGATCACAGCGGGTAGGAGGGAGATGATCGTGTCGCGGCTCAATTTCGCGTAGTGATGGGAAAATTGGATCATGAATCTTTGCAGTGATGCACGATTCGTGTCGGAGATGCTGCTGTTGGCAGTAAATTTTTCGAATGTCTGAATGCATTCCCTTTCATGGAGCGGGAAACGATCGTGTAGCTCATCGCAAGCCGAGGTAAGTTCACTCTTGTTTCCGATTTCTCTGAAGCCGATGCCTGTGTTTGCCGCATTCTCATAGGCTTGCCAATAATCTTCCTGGTAGCTGCCGAGAACGCCCAGCAAGGCAGTCGGCGGCTCCATGGCGTACATTTTTTGAAGCAGCAAGTCGATCGCGCGCCTGTCGCGGCGATCCAGTAGGGAAGAAGGATCCCTGACGAAAGCGATGAAGGAGGTCAGCGCTCTGGCTTCGGTCTTGTTCAGGGGCGGCAGAAGTTGGTGGAAGGCTTGCTCCAGATGGTCGGGGTCCTTGAAATGCGATTCGACCAGTTGGCTGAAATTTCCGCTGATGCTGATTTTGTGAAGGCTTGCGTCCGCCAGGACTTCCGAAAGTTCGGTTTCCGAAACGCTGCGGAAGGGGTCTTTCCGGATGTCGCTTAACAGCTTTTTTGCGCTTTCCAGCCCCGAGATGTCCTCATTCAAAAGAAAAGCCTTCACTTCATTTCTTGCCGCCAGCGTCATCAAAGGCTTCAGGAAGAACAGCTTGATTTTATCGGCCAGTCCTTGCGGAGCATGGGAGGGGTAAATAAGTCTCGTCTCGAGGGGGCCGTGCGCGAACGGGTCGATATGCGCCAACAGCGGCGGGGCTGGGCGTGTGATGGAGGTGGCAAGGTCGGGCATCGAGGGCTTTGCTCACGCAGTCTGTCAGCCCCGGCAGGCGACCCATGGTCAGCGGGAAGCGCCGCGGCTACTGGCTGTTGTTGTAAAAAAACGACTAAATTCCGGGGCGGTTCCAAAGAAACCAAACATCCACTGATCTGTGGAGCGAAATTTAGCTTTGTTCCGGCCGTTCAAACACGGCGGTATAGGTGGGATAGAACGAGCAGTACATCACCAGCGTGAGGATTACCGACAGCGGCATCAGCAGCATCAGGGTGACGATATTTTTGCCGAGCAGCAGGCTGAGCACGGCACTTACGATTGCGGGCACCGCGATGCCGGCCACGATCCAGCCGAGCGCGTACGCAAGAAAGGCCTTGCCGCAGCGGCGAACCGCGAAGAAGCTGTAGAAGATCGCCTTGAACAGGCCCATGCGCTGCCACACGAGCAGCGGCGCCGCATGCCAGAAGCCCATCGCAAACGGCAGGTAGAGCAGCGCCGAGAACAGCATCGCCAGCGGCAGCCCATTCACCGCCACGGCCTCTTCGTCCGGCCGCAACTGTCCGGACATCAGCTTCCAGAACGTGCCGCCGTCAATCAGCGAGGATGCGGCGACCGCTGCCACCGCCGCCAGCAGGTACAGCCCGCCAAGGCGCAGCAGGCTGCCCAGCGCCGGCGAGCGGAACGCCGTCAGCAGCAGGCCGGGCGTCACCTTGCGGCCGGCCTCGATATCGACGCAGGCCTGCATGAAAGCCATCGAGAATGCGGGCACCAGCAGCAGCGGCAGCAGTTGCCCGACCACCGGTATCAGCGACAGCGAGAACATCAGCAGCATGTACAGCAGGAATAGCAGGGACAGTTCGGCCGGCTGCTTGCGGAACAGCGCGAAGCCTTGCCGTATCCAGTCCACGCCGGCGCTGGCAGCGACCTTCTGCATCAGGCCAGCGCCTCGACTGCGTGCCCGATCCGGTGCCGCAGGATGCGCTCGAAATGCGCAGGATCGTGCGGCGTCAGCATTTCGGCCTCGCGCGGCAGGTGGAAGTCATACAGGCGCGACAGCCAGAAACGCAGCGCGGCCGCGCGCAGCATCGCCGGCCACGCTTCTTCCTCTTCCGGCGTGAACGCGCGCACCGAGCGGTAGGCATCGAGCAGCGCCCGCACGCGCTCCGGGTCGGTCTCGCCGCTCTCGAGGTCGATGCACCAGTCGTTCACGGTGACGGCCACGTCGAACAGCCAGGTGTCGCAGCCGGCGAAGTAGAAATCGAAGAAGCCGGACAGCTTCTCGCCGTCGAACATCACGTTGTTGCGGAACAGGTCGGCGTGCACCGGGCCGCTCGGCAGCGCGCGGTACAGCGCCGACGCGGCGAACGCTTGCTGGAAATGCATCTCCGCGCGCAGCAGATGCTGGTTGTCGTCGGACAGGTAGGGCAGCACCACCGGCGTGGTCTCGCGCCACCATTCGAGGCCGCGCAGGTTAGGCTGGTACAGCGGATAGTCCTGCGCCGCGAGATGCATCTTCGCGAGCATGGCGCCGACTTCGGCGCAATGCACCGGCTTCGGCGACGGCACCCAGTCGCCGCGCAGGCGGATCACGATCGCCGCCGGCTTGCCGTGCAGCGAATGCAGGATCTCGCCATCGTCGCTGGCGATCGGCGCCGGCACCAGCACGCCGCGCTCTGCGAGATGGCGCATCAGGTTCAGGTAGAACGGCAGCTGCTCGAAAGTGAGCTTCTCGAAAATGGTCAGCACATAGTCGCCGCGCTCGGCGCTGACGAAGAAATTGCTGTTCTCGATGCCGGAGGAAATGCCCTTGATCGCCCTGACTGCGCCGATCGGAAACTTGGCCGCCCACGGAATGATCTCTTCCAGGCTGACCGGGGTGAAAACTGCCATAGCTGATTGTGTCGGTATCCGGCGGCGCCGGGAAATGGATTTATCGGGTCGGGGGCGGCAGCGCGTTGCGGTCCTGCGTCGGCGCGGAGCGGAACTGGATGATTTCCCAGGTCGCCGCGCGTCCGCCTTCCTGGTAGTGCGGGATCTGCTCGCGCGGGGTCACATGGTAGGTATTGTCGCCGCGCTGCACGCGCACCGAGGTCACGGCGTTCTGCTCGCGCGTCTGCGTGATTTTTGTCGCGCCGTCCGGCACGCGCACACCGGCCAGCGGGTCGTCGAGCGGGTTGTCCGCACAGGCGATCTGGCAGGCGACGGACAGCAGGGCACCGACGCTGGCGGTGCGAATCTGGCACAGGCTGGCTTTTGACGGTTTCATGGTAGTCCGGGCAGTGGACGCCGCTACGCGGGCGCAACGGTGTCCATTCTAACAAACCGCGCCGCGCCCGCGCCGATGGCGTCCGGGACCTGCGCCGGCGCAGGATGCGCGGCAAACTCTGCGATAATCCCGGGCATTCTTGCGGGCATGCCCGTGGCCTCATCTTCCCTCCGTTTCCCCATGAATAAAACCCTGCTGCTGGTCGACGGTTCGAGCTATCTGTACCGCGCCTTCCATGCGATGCCCGACCTGCGCAACCCGGATGGCGCGCCCACCGGCGCAATCTACGGGATGATCAACATGCTGCGCCGGCTGCGGCAGGACTACGCCGCCGCCTACATCGCCTGCGTGTTCGACGCGAAGGGAAAGACCTTCCGCGACGACATGTATCCGGAATACAAGGCGCACCGGCCATCGATGCCGGAAGACCTCGCCAGGCAGGTCGAGCCCATCCACGAGGTGGTGCGCGCGCTTGGCTGGCCCATCCTGATGGTCGAGGGCATCGAGGCCGATGACGTGATCGGCACGCTGGCCTGCGAGGCCACCGGACGCGGACTGAAGACCATCGTGTCGACCGGCGACAAGGACCTTGCGCAGCTGGTCAACGACAGCGTCACGCTGGTCAACACGATGAGCAACGAGACGCTCGACCGCGACGGCGTGATCGCGAAATTCGGCGTGCCGCCGGAGCGCATCATCGATTACCTGACCCTGGTCGGCGATACCGTCGACAACGTGCCCGGCGTCGAGAAGGTCGGGCCGAAGACGGCGGTCAAATGGCTGGCGCAATTCGGTACGCTCGATGGCGTGATCGCGAATGCGAAAGACATCGGCGGCGTGGTCGGCGAGAACCTGAGGAAGGCGCTCGAATGGCTGCCGCTGTCGCGCCAGCTGGTGACCGTGAAATGCGACTGCGACCTGTCCGGCCATCACGCGTCCATCCTCGAATCGCTGCAGCAGAAGCCCGAGGACAAGGCAGCGCTGAAGGCCTTCTTCGAGAAGATGGGCTTCCGTACCTGGCTGCGCGAACTGAATGCGGAACTGGCGTCCGGCAGCGAGGCGAAGCCGGCAGAGGATGCCGACGAAGGCGATGCGCAGGGCGCGCTGTTCGCCGTCGATCCGCCGGCCGAAACCCATTATGAAACCGTGCTGACCGACGCCCAGCTCGATGCATGGATCGCGACCATCGGCGCCGCCGCGCTGACCGCCGTCGATACCGAGACCACGTCGCTGGACGCGATGCGCGCGGAGCTGGTCGGCATCTCGCTGTGCTGCGAGCCGGGCAGGGCCGCCTACATTCCGGTCGCGCATCGTTACCCGGGCGCGCCGGACCAGCTGGGACGCGACCATGTGCTGGCGAAGCTCAAGCCCTGGCTGGAGGATGCGGCCAAGGCCAAGGTTGGCCAGCACCTGAAGTACGACTGCCATGTGCTGGAGAACTACGGCATCCGGGTGCAGGGCATCGCCCATGACACGCTGCTCGAATCCTATGTGTACGAGTCGCACAAGAGCCATGACATGGACAGCCTTGCGCTGCGCTGGCTGGACAGGAAGACGATCGCTTACCAGGACGTCTGCGGCAAGGGCGCGTCGCAGATCGGCTTTGACGAAGTCGGCATCGAGCGCGCGACCGAGTACGCGGCCGAGGATGCGGACGTCACGCTGCAGCTGCATCACGCGATCTGGCCGCGCGTGGAAAAGAACGACGGCCTGCGCTTCATCTACGAAAAGATCGAGCTGCCGACCGCGCGCGTGCTGCAGCGCATGGAGCGCAACGGCGTGCTGATCGACGTGGCCCGGCTGAATGCGCAGTCGCACGAGTTGGGCACGAAGCTGCTGGAGCTGGAGTCGCGGGCGCACGAGCTCGCCGGGCAGCCGTTCAACCTGAATTCGCCGAAGCAGATCGGCGAGATCTTCTTCGACAAGCTGAAGCTGCCGGTGGTGAAGAAGACCGCCAGCGGCGCGCCGTCGACCGACGAGGAAGTGCTGCAGAAGCTGGCCGAGGACTATCCGCTGCCCCAGCTGCTGCTCGAATATCGCGGCATGTCGAAACTGAAGTCGACCTATACCGACAAGCTGCCGAAGATGGTCAATCCCGACACCGGCCGCGTGCATACCAACTACGGGCAGGCGATCGCGGTGACGGGACGGCTGTCGTCGAACGAGCCGAACCTGCAGAACATACCGGTGCGCACCGCCGAAGGCCGCCGCATCCGCGAAGCCTTCGTGCCGTCGCCGGGCAATGTGATCGTGTCGGCCGACTATTCGCAGATCGAGCTGCGCATCATGGCGCACCTGTCGGAAGACCCGGCAATGCTGCGCGCGTTCGCGTCCGGCGAAGACATCCACCGCGCGACCGCCGCCGAGATCTTCGGCGTGCCGCTGGATGAAGTGCAGTCCGAGCAGCGGCGTGCGGCGAAGGTGATCAATTTCGGCCTGATCTATGGCATGAGCGTGTTCGGCCTGGCCGGCAACCTCGGCGTCGAGCGCTCGGCCGCGCAAATGTACATGGACAAATACTTCACCCGTTTCGCCGGCGTGAAGCGCTTCATGGACGACATCCGCCAGCAGGCGAAGTCGCACGGTTTTGTGCAGACGGTATTCGGCCGCCGCCTGTGGCTGCCCGAGATCAACTCGCCGAACGGCCCGCGCCGGCAGGCTGCGGAACGCGCGGCGATCAATGCGCCGATGCAGGGCACGGCCGCCGACCTGATCAAGCTGGCGATGGTCGCGGTGCAGGACTGGCTGGAGCGCGAGCAGCTGGGCGCGCTGATGGTGATGCAGGTGCACGATGAACTCGTGCTCGACGTGCCGCAAGCCGAGCTGGCGCTGGTCAGGGAAAAGCTGCCGCAGCTGATGGCAGGTGTCGCCGAGCTGAAGGTGCCGCTGGTGGCCGAGGTCGGCGTGGGGGCGAATTGGGAAGAGGCGCATTGATTGCGGCGCCTTCACTTTTTAAAGAATGCCACTGGATCCCGGCCTGCGCCGGGATGAC
>JACCDI011127396.1_pt1 | contig 12951 bp, 11 predicted proteins | sample 7442791 | NCBI WGS metagenome assembly JACCDI01 (sample SAMN15323434, study PRJNA562643) | freshwater metagenome | isolation source: river surface water | place: USA:Blue River Watershed | collected 2017-08-15
CGCCGAGCATAGTGATGGCGCCTGCGAATTGGTCTCACCCAACGAAGATATGGCCGCGGCCATGCAGCGTATGGTTAACCGTATGCGCCAGGGTGTCGTCGCTGGCTTGTCGGTGGATTGGCAGGCGCCAGTAGTGTGGCAGGCGCCGCTTCCGGCGGTGGTCTACCCTGGCGAGACGATCCATCTCGCTGCGATTTTGGGAGAACAACCTCGTCAGGCGCCAGCGCTGACGGCGACCGCAAGCTTGCGCATTGGGGATGCCACCCCTAGCGTGATGTCTCCTCACGAAGAAACCGAGGCGGCGTCGGCCTTATCCACGCTGACGCGCATCGTGGGCGCCAAACTATTACGAGACGCTGCCGACACGGAGTCTGCGAGCCAGATCGCGATGAAATACCAGCTTGTCACGGAGCACACCAACTTGTTTATGGTGGTGCAACGTGCCGAAGGTGAGAAAGCCCTGGGTCTGCCAGAGCCCCATCAGATCAAGCAGATGGTGGCAGCGGGCTGGCATGGCATGGGGTCGGTCAGGCAAGTGGATGTATCGGCGATGCGTTTGCTAAGCGCCAAAGCCATACCCCATGAGATACGCTTCGCTCATGTCGCACAGTTTGTCTCGGCACCAGAAAAGCCTAAATACATGCGCCGGCAAGTTGAGCCCACCCTGCTGGGTATCGAGCCTATCGCCCTGCTGGAGATTCTGGAAGACGTGTCCTTGGTGCATGCCGACCTTGAAGATGCGATGACTCGGTTCTTCAATTGCGGCATCCCGTCCGAGATTGAGGCGATCATCGAGGTCATTGCGGAAAGACTAAGCGACCGGGTATTGGCGTGGGCGGTCTTCCTAGAGTGGTTGATCATCGCGCTGGACCAAGCCTCGGTCGCCCCCCGTCAGGTGATGCGTTTGTTAAATTACACGCTGTCGGGGCTAGCCGATGAGCACCGGGAAGCGATTCATCAGCGCCTGAATGCTCAGCTGCCCGAGACGAGCAAAGACTATTGGGGGGCGCTGGGGGATGACGCCGAGCCGCTGGATATTGAGCTACTCATTCACAGGCAAAATCTGTAAACCGGGGCTATCACGATGACGAGATTTGATGGATATCGCCTGCTGGCCTGCCCGCTATGCCATACGGTGCATGCCAAGGCGAATCTCGTCTCGTTCAATCTGATGGCCCATGAAAACTGGTCCGATGGGCGTAGTGTTCATTCGCTGTTTGATCATCGGCAGGGTTTACGAAAGTGCACTGGGTGTCAGGGGTTTTTTCTGGAGACGGAGGCGATTGATCAAGGGCGCATCAGTAGCCTGGAGGCCGAGCAACAAGTCGCACCCTATGAGGTGGATATCCCGGCTTTTTTGCGGCGGGCTGCGGATGGCGAGAGGCAGACCCCAGCGGGTGGTCGCGCTGCACGGACATCGCCGCGGCCATCTTCTTGGCTGGGGCGTCTTCTCCCATGGTGGAATCCTTCGGCGCAAGCTCAGGCAGCGCGGGTTCTGGATGCCAAGCCCAGTGGTGCCGCAGGTGAAGACCGTCCTCGAGTTGCGCGCTTGCAGTCAGTCTACGACAGCGATCTGGCCACGATCCTTGAAAGAAAAGACGCCTACTCCGACGCCCTGATACTCGCCGCCCGCCGGTTGTATTGGATGTACTTGAACGATCCTTACCGCGATACGGCCCGAGGTCTGATTAAACAAGGGCAGGACCCCACGGTGGCTTATCAGCCGACAGAGCTACAGGTCGATAATATGCGCTTGCTGCTCGCTTTGATGGAGGAGCAGCCCGCTGACTACCGAGATACGACTCGGGCCGAGCTGTATCGAGAGCTGGGCGAGTTTGATCGCGCTGTGTCACTACTGCAGCAATACGAGGCCTCCGACCTGGAGGCCGCCACTATCATGAAAGCCGCTGCAGAAGGCATTAGCGCTCCTGTGCAGATACGCTATGCACATCAACGATCATCATGACTAAATCATTTTGCTGGATATTGTTACCTGTTCTGATGGTTGCTGATAGGGCGCTTGCAGAACCCTTCGATCCGCCCATCGTTCATGAAAAAGTGCATCGCACGGTGCAGGTTGACGAACGAGGTCGGTATACCGAGACGGTTGAGCGTATTTCACGCATCATGAATGACTACGGTGCGGACAGACTCGGCGAGCACTCGTTTGATCACAAGAACACGCAAGAAAAGCTCAACATTGTTGATGCAAAAAATATTCTCCCCGACGGAAAAATACTCAACTTAAAAAAAGACTGGATTAAAACTTCCGATGGTGGCCGGCAAGATGGACGCAACTTCGATGACGAGTCAAGCACTACGATTGTGTTTCCGCAAGTAGTGGTGGGGAGTCGGCTGTACAGCAAGCATAGGCTGAGGCACTTCAAACCCGACAAGCCCGGCGAGTTTCAGCTGAAATTCAGCCTATCTCCCCACGTCGTCTATGAGGATGTACTGACGACGATACGCGTGCCGAAATCATTGAATCTGCTGACGAACGCGAATGGATTTCAGGGTGGGGTCATTCAAGAAGATAAAAAATACATTACCTATCAGTACCGGATTCAACAAAACAGCGCCAAAAAGCGGGAAACCAGCAGCGTTGATTATCAAGACTTCGCACCCTTCCTGATATTTACCCAGGCCAAAGACTATCTCGAGCTTGGCCGACAATACCTGCGCGCCTCGGCACCCAAAGTCCGGGTAACGCCTGAGATTCGCCGCCTGGCCCAAGAGCTGACTGCTCAAGCCTTAACCGAACAAGACAAAGTCAAAGCGCTCTACGGGTGGGTATCTCGTCATGTTCGGTATATCTCCACAACGGTAGATGATGGTGGCCTCGTCCCCAGAGATTCAGCGTACATCTTGAGTCGCCGCTTCGGGGACTGTAAAGACCATGTGGTATTGCTGGAAGCCTTGTTACGCTCCGTGGGTATCGAGAGCACAGCCGCCTTGGTCAACCTTGGGGGCTCGTTTGAGCTACCGGAGGGGCCCGCCGCTCACAGCCCGATCAATCATGTGATCACGTATATCCCCTCGATGGATTTGTACCTGGATTCCACGGCTCAGTTTGTACCATTTGGGAAGCTGGACGATCAGGTGCTGGATAAACCGACCATCCTTGTGGCGCTCAACCGTTATGGCCGCACACCCAAGATGCGCGCGGAAGACAATACCCTGTTCTCGCACACGCACATGACGCTACATGCCGATGGCAGCATTGAGGGAAAGAATGCATCGGTTCTCACCGGGACGATGGAGATCAATTCACGTCTTGCCCGGTTTGCCGAGCAATTGGAACCCATGGAAAAGACGGTCAATGATCTTTTGTTTCGATTTAACGAGATAGGCTCGGGCAGTATTCAGCACACACCGCCCAAGAACATCGACACTGCGTTTACCTGGGCATCTAGTTTCAAGCTGGATGCGATCACCGATTTATCTCGCCCGGGGGCATTTACCATCCCGGTGGGTGTATCCCCCGGCTATATTGCCTCAACCACAATTTACAAACCGCTTGAAAACAGGGAGTTTCCCTTCGTCTGTGATTCACTGTCGACAGAGGATAAATACAGCGTCACACTCCCTGAGCACATCACGATTGAATCACAACCTGTGGATGTGGATTTCGCGACTCAGCATGCGCGGTATGAATCATCCTATCGGCTTGATGGCAGGCAGCTTGAGATACGGCGAAAACTGATTCTTCAGTATCCCAGCCGTAAATGCAGTCCTGAGATGTATCCGGAATTACTGGAGGTCATTCGCACCATCCGAGCGGACCACCGGGCATCGCTGGTTTTTTCTACTAAATGAGCGCACCAGGATAATCGAATGCTGATTGAGTCTTACGTGATTGGCTTTGGCGAGGTGAAGCGTTGTCTTGCCAGTCTGAAGCAAAGTGATTTCGTTATTGTGAGCGAAAATATTTTCATGCTGAGAGAAAGAAGCCACCCTCTTCCTCACGACTTACTGAGCGCCAGCACACCAGACAATCATCCTGAGGCACTGATCATCATCAATAAGCATCACGCCAAAGATCTGATCATGGATTCGGATGCGTTTGCCTTTCGTAAACCCTCCAATGAGGTCCCCAATCTCGAAGGAGTGACTCTGCACCTGTCCTTTGCCGGATCTGACCTTATTGATGATTTGATGGTGCTTTCAAAAGCGGGTAGCGTTGATGGCATCCCTGTCAGGACCGCAACCATGGAATCTCTATTACACGCCAAACAAAGTCAGAAAAAACGCTTCGAAGAACATCAAGCGATTTTGAAGAAATCCGTGTCGGTGTATCGCAAAGATATGTAGCCAACCTGCATTACGCGAGCCGGCGATAATCATGATGAACCCAGCACAAGGTATTGACTAAAGCGATTTGCTCTGGGGTTCGACAACTCACGGAAAGCAGCTTGGGAGAAGCCACTACGATGGCGAGACATTTAGCGCGAGATATCGCTACATTCAGGCGGTTTTTACTGAACAAAAAATCGATGTTACGAGGCAAATCCTCCCCGCTCGAGGTGGCCATGGAAATAATAACCGCTTCCGCTTCTTGACCTTGAAATTTATCGACTGTTCCCACTCTGGCGTCAGGTCCTAAATATTGCTTCAGCAGATTCACTTGCATGTTGTAGGGTGAGACCACCAGGATGTTGTAAGGCGTGATCTGGCACTGGACGCCTTTGTCGTCAACATAGCTTTGCTCCAGCAAGCTATCGTAAATCGCTTTTACTCGAGTTGCTTCTTCATCACTGTCTTGTGAACACGCTTCGTGATTCACTGATTCAACCACAATCCCACAAGGCTTCAGCGCGGGGTCAGCTTTCTCATTACACAGAATGAGCCGCTTTGCAGTGGTTGGATGAGAATGTAATCTCCCGTTATAAATCGCTTCTGATATGAACTGACACACCTCGGGATGCATACGCCAGGTTTTTTCAAGGAAGATGCCTCGATCTGGCGATATCGTGGACTCGCCTTGTAATAAATAATCCAGCACTGAATCGCCGGATCGGCCAGGATGAACGCCTTCTACCGGCTGGGATAGCTGCATCTGATCTCCCAGCAAGACGATGTTCTTGGTGCTGGTGGCCATCGGTATCAGCATACCCAGGGCGACTTGGCCTGCTTCGTCAACAAACAGATAATCAAACTGTTGATCAAATTCTTGGGTTGAAAACAGCCAAGCTGTCCCAGCAACCAGCTGCGCATTGGCGGCGATGATTGCCTCTTTGTCTTTTATGTCTGTGATGAACTCGCCGTTCACGCATTGAGACTCGTCTAGCGGATCAGACTTTTTTACGCCGACGAAAGTAAAGCCACTTGCTTTCGCTTCTTTTTCTACCGCTTGGAGCAAGTTGACGATGGCTTTATGGCTGTTTGACGATACCCCGATGCGCTTCCCTGCTTGGAGCAAATCCAGGATGACCTTCGAGGCGGTATAGGTCTTCCCTGCCCCCGGCGGCCCTTGGATGAAGATCACGCTCTGATCCATCCGGCTGATCACAGAGAAAATATCGCGAATATCAGGGTTGTCTGGCAGCAGGGGCGATCCGGGCTGAATGCCTGCCACGGCCGGAAACTCCCGGCGCAGTAAGGCATCAATAGCGGGGTAACGACAACCCGCTGTGGCAGTCAACGCCGATATCAGGCTCTCGGCGTAGCGAAACAGCGCGTTTTGCAGCACCGATTGGTCGATGGGAGTACCCGTACCAATGTCGATAGGCCCAGGCGGAAGGGTGCGCTTCTTTCCAAGCTTGAACGTCACGATTCTTTGCTCGAGGTCCACGGTGAAGTCGGTCAAGCCCATCAGACTATCGACCAGCACGACATTGTCAGTGGTCTTGAGCTTGACCTCTTGCGGTGGATATTGATAGGTATAACGGAATGACTGCTTCTCTGGGACTGGTGGACTATCGGGCACCGGGCAGGCCGCAGCGATGCACTCTACGTCTTCAATTCGTTCTTCAAAGCTCTTTGCCTGGCGATCAAATACAGCCCACCACTGAGGCTTGGTGCTTCGCCGATGGAAATCCAGAAGATCTCGAACAACCGTCGCATGGGCTTGGACGGTATTGAGTTTTGATGCATCGTCGGGGATATGCGAGCTGAGCTGATCGTGCAGCAGGGCGAGTCGCTCCTCGAATTTCAATGTTTTCTCGGATCGACCGCCGGTGAGCTCGGGAGCGTCTTCTTGTAGATGCTCGCCATACCAAGATACCTGTTCCGGTCTTTGCTTATGGAGCCACTGCAAGAGCTCATATGTTGAGATCACGTCTTCTTCGTTGTATTTCTCAATATCGTTGAGAATATTCTGGTCTTTGGGGTCACTATCCCGCCACTTCTGATACGCGACGATACTCGAGCCGGCCGATTTGACCTCAGCGCTACGGCCAGAGCGATAAAACTTTTCGACATATTTGATGGAATAGGATCGCTCTGAAATACGAATCGATTCGCGCACCACTTGATACAAATCCACCAGCTTGTTTGCTCTCAGCAGATGATCAACCTCTTTCTCGCGCGTACCATGAAGGCGCATCAATTTACGTAAGGCTGTTTTTTCATAAGCGGCGTAATGATAAATATGTGCTTCAGGATACTGATTTAGGTGCTCCATTACAAAATCAACCCACGCTTCAAAGGCCCGCTTCTCCCCTGCTCGATCATGTCCCCAAAAAGGTTTGAAAACCCCATCGCTGGATTCATTGATGAAGTACAGGCCAAACAAGTATTCGAGACCATCCTCGACGTGGGGGAATCCCTCCATATCAAAAAAAAGGTCATGAGGAGAAGGTTTCGGTAGTCTCCCAAATCCTCGCGGGCCCAACTCAGCGGATTGTTCCGGGTCGACCTCAATTCGCTCTACCCATCGCTCGCCGGTTATCTTTGCTTTGTGCTGGAGCGTGGCCTGATGTCTGAGCCGCTGCAAGACCGGGTCAGGGATCTTGGGTATCCGCGTTGTCATCGGCAAGTTGGCTAACTGCTCAACGGTGCTGACGCCCGCAGCATTCAGTTTGCGGATATGGGTTTTTAGAATATTGGCGACTTGTGTCAAATGATCAGTCTCATCCCACCAGCTATTACAACGGTCTCGCCAGTGGCAAAGATCGCATTTATCACAAGGAAATGGTATTGATGAGGCAGCAAGCTGAGCGCTACCCTGCTTGTCGGAAGCGGCCAGAAAATCCAAAAACCGCTGCTTGAGCGACAAGTAATAGTATCGGTAGTCAGAGAATTGAAATTTTTCTTCCGATCCATCTCCTAGGACCACAGACACAAACTCTGGCGCTATCCCTTGAACACCTTCCAAAAGATCGGCGTAAAACGCTAGCTGAATGATGAACTTTGCGCGGGATGTCTTGGATAGTTTGGTATCGACAATTTCATAGCTATGCTTGCCCAGATTTGAGGGCTTATTCACTTTTTTGAGAAAATCGGCATACCCAATCATTGGTAGCTGAAAAAAAGCAGCTTGATAGATGAGGTCTACGCCTTCTTTCATCGCCGCCTCGGTTGCAGCGACCTGCGCCTCCCGTGAGTCGCTTACCTGCGCAATATCGATGTAATTTTCTGCAGAGGCTTTGGCTTTTTCTAAATAGGCTTTCTCGTGCGCATATCCACGATTCTGGATGAATTCGGCTTCTTCGCTGTCTTTTGCCTTTTCCATAGGCTCATCGAGGTGCAAGCGATCTAATGCACTGAGATGCTCACACTCCATGAAGTGCACAAGGTCGGATGCCGAAAATACAACTTGTTCGTTTATTTTTTGCATTCTCTGAGCATTCCTTAATGAGGAATCTGTTTTTTATACAAGCGGCGATAAATACGTATGACATCGACCATAAAGGCCGTGATGATCAACGCTAGCATGACAGCGTAGCTCATACCTAGCTCGATATGATGTCTGTCTATTGCCGACAGAGTCAAACCCAAGCAGATCAGCATCGAGAGCCCATAGAACCCAGCAAACGGGATCAAGATCACTATTTGAAAAACTCCCCTCAGCGTGCTCAGTTTGCTGACTACCCGAGTACTTGCAAGTAGGGTGGTAGGGAGTATCAGAAGTCCGAGCGTCAACAACAGTATTTGGTTGGAAATGATAGGAATAGAAATACTGTCGGCTTCAGGCGGATAGATCTCGGCCATCAGGTTTCGATTAAATACATAGTCCACTACGTACCAGGTGGTCGCTATGCAGATGATGCAGACAGCTATTCTCAGAAGTGTCGCCATTGTTTTTGTGTTATTCGTGTATATAAGTTTTTAATGCCGAGATAGGCCAGGCCTTCACTGGAGCTTTGCCAGAACCAACTGAATCTCTTGCTTGAGCCTGGTTTTTAATTCATCTGGGCCCAAGATTTCAACGTGACTTCCATGCCGCAAAATATCGTTAATCAGTTCTCTATCGTCGAAGTACGGCACCTCGAGTAAATAGCTGCCATCGTCCAACACCTCGCCCTGCTGATCTTTGTGCCAGTACTCGCGCGCTACCCACCTTGCCTTGAATGGCGAAAACTTGAGTTTGGCGATTTTGGTGGTCCCGCCAGAAAATATGCCGTACCCCGCATCTAGCTCATTTGCGAGTACCGCATCTTCGACAGACACAGCGCTTTTATCGACTGGACTTGCGTTTTCGATGGCATCGACGGAAAACGATCGGATATCGTCTCTCAGATGGCAAAAGGCATCGAGGTACCAGTTATCCCGGTAGTACACCAATCGTTGGGGCGAGACTTCTCTCTCGGTGATACTCGCATCAAGGCGACCAAAATGACGCAGCTGCAACCGCTTTCGGGATAGCAGTGCATGCGCGATCACTTGAAAATGCTCACTACTGGGCTGGCGCGATCCCATGGGCATGAGGCGAATCCTGCGACGGATATCCTCTGTGGAGAACTCTCCAAGCTCGAGAATTTTTTCTAATCTTTCCCGCAGCGGCTTGACCTGCCGGCCGATGAGCGGTGCGGGCTCCAGGTTTCCCAGCAATTCAATGCCGGTCAGAAGGGCATAAATCTCCGCCTCATTGAGCCAGAGTCCGGGAAGCGGATGGATTCGCTTATCCGCTGACATCTCCAGTCGGTAACCGCTGGCCTCAGGATCCCAGACGACCGGGGCTCCTAATCGATCTCGCAAATACTCCAGATCACGCTTGAACGTCGCTTTGGAGATCTCCAGCGCTTCTAGGAATCGTGCCAGGGGAACGGCCTGCCCGCTATTGAGCAAGCGCTGGATTTTGTACAGGCGCTCGGTACGGCCCATGAATCCTCCCTTGAATTGACCAAGCCGGTCATTGTTATCGAATTTATAGGCTTGATTATCGAGGATACCTAGCTCAGTAAATGAGCCTCGACGAGAGCAAACTGTGATTCATTCACATCCAGTGATTATTGTTATTTTTAAAACGATATAAACCAATCCATGAAAAACCTTCTCATAGCACTTGGCTTGCTCGCCCTCGGCTCAGTTCACGCGCAAGCGTGGCGTGACTGCATCCCAGACTCCATAGGTCCAGGAGGTTGTGACTCCATTGGTCCTGGGGGCGGACAGTCGATCGGTCCCGGCGGAGGACAGTCGATTGGCCCGGGTGGAGGGCTCTCCATTGGCCCGGGCGGTGGTCAATCCATCGGGCCTGGGGGTGGCTTGTCTATCGGCCCCGGTGGTGGCCTTGCCATCGACCGCGACCGGTCTCGGGGTTTGGACCCGAGAACCATGCGCCCCTTCCCGCCTGCCGAGCGCTGGCCACGCAGATAAACGGTCCAGCATGCCATGAACGACAAATTCAAAGTGCTGAAACTACCGACTCAGCCACTGCAAAAGCATATTCCTTTGGAGCTTGAAATGGCCCGTGAAATCGCACGCGAAAACGTCAGCAGTGAACTACTCAAGGCCCGCTTTGAAGAAGCTGGCTATGAAACGAAGCTGGACGACGATGGAGATCTTTTTATCCTCGGCACCTGGGTTAATCTTCGTATCATTCTCTACCCGGATTACGCGTCAATGATGATTCGGGGTCATTTAACCCTGAACAGCGATCTCACCGATGAAGAATTGCAGCGGCTATGCGCAGATGCCAACTATGGTGGGTTTCTAGTCCGATATGTGACCCATCGCTGGGATACGGACGACGTTGGTCTGATTGGCAACCATGTCATCTATTATCCCTTCGGGCTGAACATGCCGAACCTGATATTCAGTGTCCGAAAGTTTGTCGATACACTAAAGGGATTTTACGAAGAGCACAAATCAAACGAGCGGCTTTTTCCTAAACCAGAATAATGTAAGTCATGCCTAAAGCAATCATATTTGACACCGAGACAACCGGCCTTGATGCTCCAGAGGTGATTGAGGCTGCCTGGCTAGAGTTACGATCTTTGTCGCCTTTGATCTTTGGCGACAGTTTTGAGCAACGCTACCAACCTAGCAAACCTATTGGTTTGGCTGCGCTGGCGACGCATCATATCCTCGACGAGGAATTAACGAATTGTCCACCCTCGGACTCATTCAAGCTTCCCAAGGACACCGAGTACTTGATCGGGCACCATGTAGATTACGACTGGAGCGTGATTGGCTCGCCCGATATCAAGCGTATTTGCACACTCAATTTGGCGAGATCTGTTTGGCCGGAGCTGGAGTCTCATAGTCAAGGCGCTATTTTGTATTTCCTTGACAGACAAAACGCCAAAGAGCGGCTAAGGAATGCGCACTCAGCTGGCGCAGACATTCGGATCTGCGCAACGATCTTGGAACATATCTGCAAGGAGCGGCATATCGATTCGCTTGAAGTGCTCTGGCAAAAGTCCGAAGATGCGCGCATACCGACGCATATGCCCTTTGGTAAACACAAGGGCATACCTATTGCCGAGGTACCGCGAGATTATGCGAGATGGCTTCTGGATCAACCCAATGTCGACCCCTTTGTGCGCCGTGCATTTCTGAAGTACGCGAACTAAGTTGAAATCAAAAACCAATAAAATGACAGAATTTATTTTTTTCGTCTCGCTATCATTTGGTACGTCACTACTCGTTCATCGCCACTTCAAGCACCGCTTTAGCATCATTTTTTTAGTCGTGCTGTTGATGCTGTTCTGCCTTACCGAAAAACGTATGCAGCATGCAGAGGATAAATTCTCTGAATCGCATGGCGTTGTCGTTGATAATTAAACTTTACATTCTTTAATTGTAAGTAGGGCCACCGCTGACATAGTTTTCAAACTTGGTGAACTGACCAAGAAACGTCAGCCGGCAATGTCCGATCGGGCCATTTCTCTGCTTGCCCACGATGATTTCGGCCGTGCCCAGATCTGCGGAGTCTGGGTTATACACTTCATCTCGATAGATAAAGAGAATCAAGTCAGCATCTTGCTCAATAGCGCCGGATTCCCGCAGGTCCGACATGATCGGGCGTTTATTCGGTCGTTGTTCGAGTGATCGATTCAACTGAGATAAGGCGATCACTGGACAATTAAGCTCTTTTGCCAAGCCTTTCAGATTTCTGGAGATTTCAGAGATCTCGGTCGCTCGGTTTTCGCCTTGTGAGTTAGACGACATCAATTGCAAGTAATCGACGATGATTAACCCCAATTTGCCACATTGGCGCGCTTGCCTGCGAGCTCTTGCCCTTAACTCTACCGGCGTTAATGACGGGGTTTCATCAATATAGAGCTGGGTATCGTTGAGCTTTTGAATCGCGTGAGTCAGCCTCGGCCAATCGTCATCATTTAGGCGCCCGGTCCGTAAGCGATTTTGATCGAGCCGACCGACCGAGCCCAGCATGCGCATGGCTAGTTGTGAACCGCCCATTTCCATAGAAAAGACCAGCACGGGCATTCCCGTTTCCATAGCGACGTGCTCGCCAATATTGATTGAGAAGGCTGTCTTGCCCATGGAGGGGCGTCCAGCAACGATGATCAGATCACCTTCTTGTAATCCCGACGTCATTCGATCCAGGTCGGTAAATCCCGTAGGCACCCCAGTGATTTCATTGTTACCTTCCCTGCTATACAGCTCATCGATGCGCTCCACTACACGGGTCATCAAGGATTGGATATCCGCAAACCCTTGGGTACCGCGCGCGCCCTCTTCGGCGATGGAAAAAACCTTTGCCTCGGCTTCGTCCAGCACTTCATTGACGGGCTTACCTTGGGTATTGAACGCAGAGCTAGAAATTTCGTCGGCGATGCCAATTAGCTTTCTTAAAATTGCCCGATCGCGTACCAACTCGGCATAGCGGCGGATGTTGGCGGCGGACGGCACATTTTGTGCCAGTGAATTTAAGTAAGTCAGTCCACCCATATCCGCTGGCCTTTGGACAGACTGAAGCGACTCAAACACGGTGATAACGTCTGCGGGCTTCCCTACTGAGACTAATTGACCGATATGCCTAAAAATCAATCGATGGTCTTCTCGGTAGATGTCCGACTCCTTCAAGATATCAATGATCTTGTCCCACGCAGAGTTATCCAACAATAGCCCGCCCAAGACAGACTGCTCGGCCTCCAATGAGTGCGGGGGAAGTTTCAAGGATTCAAATTCAGGATCACGGCTGGCAGACATATTTTTCTTCTTTATCATTGAGTGATTGGAGCGATTTGGATTCAGTGGAATCTATGCAATAGGGGTGGCCTCTGCTCAACAAATTCATGCACCGAGTGCCCGCCTGGTGTTCTGTCAACTTCACGCCACTCATAGGTGGGCGCCATGTAAATTTCTGGCTTGGTGACACCAAGCCGATATTGACGGGCGATCGCTGTGTACTGATTGAGCAAGGTTGGCAAGCCTCGCCGGTCAATGTCCCAATACAGCACACTCAGCGAGGAAGTCTGTAATGGGCTGAGGAGTAGCTCCAAGAGTCGACGCATCTCCATCACGGGAGGACGCCCTTGCAGAAAACCGAAATGAGTGAAATGCAACGAGCGCAAGCGCAGGTGCTTCACGGCCGCGAGCAGA
>JACCDI010825990.1_pt1 | contig 12950 bp, 9 predicted proteins | sample 7442791 | NCBI WGS metagenome assembly JACCDI01 (sample SAMN15323434, study PRJNA562643) | freshwater metagenome | isolation source: river surface water | place: USA:Blue River Watershed | collected 2017-08-15
ATATCCGCATTTTGATGCCGTATTTACTATCAATATTTTTTTGCCTTTAAAGGAAGCAAAATTAATAACACTTTCGTCTAATGCTTTTACTTTAAAATCATAGATAGATTTTGGAATTGGTTGTGCGTCCGTAGACTTGCTAAATAAAGAAAATAAAAAGCCCATAAGTAAGATTCTCATTGAGTTAGATTTAATAAATGGTTAGGATAATTTTAAGTGAAATTACTTCATTTTTAGGGGTTTGAATGTTAAAAATATAGATAATTACTGCTATTTTTGAAAGGAAATGAAAATTAGGTTTAATAGATGGGGATTGAGTGTTTGCTGGCTATTTTTGGCAGCATGTGCTAATATAGTTCCTCCCGATGGTGGCGAGAAGGATATTCAGCCACCTAAGCTTGTCTCGCAATCCTTGAAAGACTCTTTATTGTCTGTGAAGCCTAATCAGTTGAGTTTGCAATTCGATGAATACATTACGGTAGCTGATGCCCAAAAGGAAATTAGCATGAGTCCGAGTATAGATGCTCCACTTACCGTTTCCTATACCTATAAAAAAATTACTGTTGCATGGCCCGATTCCGTATTATTACCCAATACTACCTATCGTTTGCATTTTGGCAATGCCATAAAAGATCTTAACGAAGGAAACGTATATCAGCGCAATGCTTTTGTTTTTTCTTCTGGCTCTTATTTTGATAGTTTACAATTGTCGGGCAGTGTTTGGGATGCTGCAACCGGTATTCCGGATACTACAGCCATTGTTTTGCTATTTAATTTTGATAGAGATAGTTCCATCTTTTCCGCTAAACCTTTTTATCAAACAAAGCTTAGTTCTTCGGCGCGTTTCAAGTTCGATGGGTTATCGGCACATGCTTATGCTTTAGTAGCTTTAAAAGACGCTAATAGTAATGGCGCTATAGATAAAGGCGAGAAGTTTGCCTTTCTTCAATCAGTAGTGAATCCAGCAAACCATAAAGGTCCCTTAGTTTTACGTTTGTTCAAAGAAGAAGAATCAGCTAATACCAAAAAGCCGACTGTGATACCACCGCCATCTGCAGCGGATAATAAAAAAGCATTTATAACTACGGTTTTTATTGATACGAGTGATCGCACAAAACGAGTGCAAGATTTAAATACATCGCTTATCGTGGGTGTTTCTGCCAAGGCATTAAAAGTAAACAAGCAACAATTATTACTTAGTAGAGATAGTGCTGCTGCTTTTGTAGAAACAGATTTTGAACTTCAGCAAGACACCGCAAACCATTTACAGTATGTGTTAAATACACATTGGCTCCCAGAAACCAACTATGAATTGCGCTTGCTTAAAGGTTTGTTTGAAGATTCTTTAGGTAGAAAGTCTGCAGCGGCTATTTATAAATTTAAGACTAAAAGAGAAGACGATTACGCGCAACTCAATATTCAAATCCCCGATACCTTTTTAAATAGAAATGCTAAGCTGCAAATTTTTTACCAAGATAAGTTATGGAAACAATTGTCCATAGAACAAACGCGTTTTCAATTTAAATATTTGGATCCCGGGAAGTACAGTTTCATTGTTTTTGAAGATGCCAATAAAAATGGCAAGTGGGATACGGGCGATTATCAACTTAAAAAACAGCCGGAACAACTTTGGCAACATGAATCGACCATTCAGGCAAAGCCATCATGGGAATATATTATAGACTTTAAACCTTTTACTAATTAATAAACCATTCGTATGAGAATTTCAATTGTATTATCCTCATTGCTCATAGCATCGCAAGCTTATGCTATAAAATATCCGACAGGAAAGTTACAACAACCTGTTGTTACTAAAGCTGTAGCTGCACCCGTAAAAAAAGTTGCACCTGTCTTGCCAAAAGCGACCCCTGTTGCAAAAGTGAAAACAGTAACAACCACGACAACTACAACAACCATTTCTAAATCGGACACGATTAAAAAAACAGTCGTAAAAACAATTATTAGTTCTAAAAAAACAGAAGCTGTTGCACCAAAGAAAATAGTAATTGAAAAAAAGATTACTAAAATTATAGATGAAAAAGCTACTGCTAAAACAACAACGCAACAATTGCTTACGCCTGAAATGTTATGGGGGTTGAAGCGCGTTGGTGCGGTTGGTGTTAATGCGAAAACGCAACAAGTTTATTTTGACACCAGAAGTATAGATATTAAAACAGAGAAGGGTACAACACGTTATTGTCAGGTTGATGTTAACACTGGCCGCGTTACTACAATCCAAGTGCCTACTGATTTTGAAATTATTCAGCGCAATGAACAAGCTACTTATGCTTTAGCAAAGGGTAATTTATATCAATTACAAGCAGATAATACTTGGCGTAAAATGCATACCGGTTTAGCTAATGCAACAGCTGTTAAAGTTTCTAAAGATGGTAAATGGATAGCCTATGCACAAGAAGTGCTATTACAGCCAACGGTAGCAAAAGATATTTATAAAGATTTAGCTAATGCTAATGCTTATGTGTTTCATGATTTAAACTACAGACATTGGGATACTTGGGAAGACGGTGCTTATGCACATCTTTTTGTAGCGCCAATGGGTAAAGCATCTGCTGCAATTGATATTATGAAAGGCGAAGCATTTGATTGCCCTCAAAAACCTCATGGTGGTGCTGAAGATTTTGAGTGGAATCCGAATGGTAAAGAATTGGTTTATGTATGTAAAAAACTTTCAGGTAAAGCTTATGCACAAAGTACCAATACCGATTTGTATCTCTATACACTTGAAACTGCTAAAACAAAAAACATTACAAAAGGTATGATGGGCTATGATATGCAGCCTGCTTATAATGAAGATGGAAGCCTATTGGCATGGACATCTATGCGTAGAGATGGGTTTGAGGCAGATAAAAATGATTTATATGTTATGAATACAAGTACAAAATGGATGGCTAAATTAACTGGAGATTTTGATGAAACAGTTTCTTCATTTAAATGGAAAGCAGCTAATGAAATTCATTTTGTTGCGCCAACAAAAGGTACAGAACAATTATTTGCATTAACGGTGCCTGTGATCAACGAACAAACTAAGGCTGCGCCCGTTCAACAGCTTACAAAAGGTAATTTTGATGTTAACGGCATTGTTGGTTACGCTGGTAACTATGCTATTGTAACGCGTACCGATATGAATCATGCCAATGAGCTTTATAAAGTTGACTTAGCAAGCAAACAATTAAGCAATCTGTCTAATGCTAATACTAATGCATATGAACATATCAAGATGAGTGATGTTAAAATGGAATATGTTAATACCGTTGATGGTCAACAAATGGGCGTTTGGGTTGTGTATCCGCCAGATTTCGATCCAGCTAAAAAATATCCTACTTTACTATATTGCCAAGGTGGACCACAATCTGCTTTGTCGCAGTTTTATAGCTTTAGATGGAATTTTCAATTGATGGCTGCTCAAGGATATATTGTAGTAGCGCCTAATAGAAGAGGTATGCCAGGTTGGGGTACAAAATGGAATGAAGCAATTAGTGGCGATTGGGGAGGAAAACCTATGGATGATTATCTAAGTGCTATCGATGCTATTGCTACTCATCCGTATGTCGACAAAAATCGTTTAGGTTGTGTAGGTGCAAGTTATGGCGGCTATAGCGTGTTTATGTTAGCGGGTATTCATGAGAATAGATTTAAAACCTTTATTTCTCATTGTGGTTTATTTGATTTGAAAAGTTGGTATGGCACAACAGAAGAATTGTGGTTTGCCAATTGGGATATCGGCGGTAATTACTGGCAAAATGCTAAACCAGAAAGTTATAAGAAATTTAGTCCAAGTAATTATGTGGCGAATTGGAATACACCGATGATGGTTATTCAAGGGGGTTTAGATTACAGAGTGCCAATTGAGCAAGGTTTACAAGCTTTTCAAGCAGCGCAATTAAAAGGGTTGAAAAGCAAGTTATTGTATTTGCCAAATGAAAACCATTGGGTATCTCATGCGCATAATGCTTTAGTATGGCAACGTGAATTTTTTAAATGGTTAGATGAAACCTTGAAATAATTTGTTATTCACAAATAAAAATAAATGAAAAAGTTAGCCCCATATTTTATAATCTTTTTACTAGTAGCACTTCCTATATTTAGTCATCTAGATTCATACCCTATAAGAGTTTGGGATGAATCTAGGTTGGCTAATAATGCATATGAGATGTACCGTAACCATAATTTTCTAGTTAGCTATTTTTATGGAAGTCCGGATATGTGGAGTACAAAGCCTACCTTATTAATTGCTTTGCAAGCATTGTTTATGGAAGTAATAGGAGTTAATGAGCTATCAGTAAGATTGCCCATTGCTTTTGCAACCTTGCTTTTGTGCTTTTCAATTTTCTATTTTCTAAAGCGAATTTTTAAAAATGATATCATTGGAATTTTAGCTATTTTGGTTTTAATTAGTACAAATGGACTTGTTGAATTGCATGGTTCTAGGACGGGTGATTATGATCTTCTCCTTATCTTATTTACCACAATAAGCTGTATGAATTTCTTTTTGTATGTACAGGGACAAGAAACAAAAAATTTATATTTATTTTTTGCTTTTACAGCATTAGCCATGTTAACTAAAGGAGTAGCGGGTTTGTTATTTTGGCCTGGTATTTTATTATTTTCACTGTATAGTAAACATTTTGTTTCCTTGCTCAAAAATAAACATACCTATATTGGTCTATTTGCATGTTTTGCAGTGGCTGCTTCCTATTACATTGCAAGAGAACAAGTCAATCCTGGATATTGGGAGGCAGTAAAAATTAATGAATTGGGAGGTAGGTTTTTTCATGTAATAGAAAATCATGATCATGGGTTTTTCTATTATTTAAATTTATTAATTGATTATGACTATAACTATTGGTGTATCTTAATTCCTGTTGCTGTACTTTTTGGTCTGTTCATTAAGGATAAAACTATAAATCAATTAAGCGTATTTATGGTAATGTTAGTACTTAGTTATTTTCTAATCATCTCAACGGCAAAAACAAAGGTGCCTTGGTATAACATACCCATGTATCCTTTTTTAGCTATTTTGCTTTCCATGTGTATTTATTTTGTCTATCAACATTTTAGACATAAAATCGATAGTGAATTCAAGTATAATGTACTTCCTATTCTATTTTTGATTGCCTTATTCTTTAAACCATATAAAGATATATTGTCAAAGACAATGAATCCGATTGAGCCTTCTATGAATTATTACTATAACGAGATTCCTTATTATTTGAAAAAAGTTATTAATGAAAATAAGAAGATTGAAAATCAATTTGTTATTTATGATGAATACAATGCGCACATTAGTTTCTATCAGCATATGTTAAATGATGCTGGCAGTAGTTTATTTAATAAAGGTATTAATGAAATCAAGAAAGGTGATGTTATTATGGTAAGTCAAGATCATTTAAAAAGTTTAATTGAAAAAACCTATGATACAAAGATAATAGATACCTATAATGCTGTTGTTATTTATCAAATTTTGAAATTTAAGTCTTAAATTTATAATGTGTATTATTCTTAACTTCTGTTTAAATTAGCTATTATGAAAAAAATCGGAATTCTTATTTTGCTGGTATTCATTGCCATTCAATTTATTAGGCCCAAAAAAATACAATCTATTGGTGTAGATAAAGACGATATTGTATTTACAACAGGGGTGCCAAAAGAAACCTGGCAAAACATACAACGCGCTTGTTATGATTGCCATAGCAATAAGCCTAATTATCCTTGGTATTTTAATATACAACCTATCGGGTGGTGGATTAATAATCATATGGAGGAAGGTCGCCACCATTTAAATTTCTCTGAATTTAATAGCTACAAATTAGGTCGTAAACGTCATAAATTAGAGGAAGTTGCAGAATCAGTAACCGAACATTGGATGCCTTTATCTTCCTATTTGTGGATACATAAAAATGCTCGTTTGTCGGACAAAGAATTAAAAGCTATTGCCGATTGGGCAAATATGGAACGCTCTATGTTGCCTCCGCCAGATAAAGAAGAATTAGAGTGGTTGGAAAAGAAAAAAAAGAAAAATAAAGATTAATGCGCATCATTTCATATAATGTTAATGGTATACGTAGTGCCATGAATAAAGGATTTTGTGATTGGTTAGCCACTAATCCAGCTGATGTTATTTGCTTGCAGGAAATAAAAGCAAATGAGTCAGATATTGATCGTGCAGCCATAAAAGCAGCAGGTTTTGATGCCTATTTTTTCTCTGCTCAAAAGAAAGGGTATAGTGGAGTAGGGATTTTAACACGTATACAACCTGATGAGGTAATATGTGGCAGTGGTTTTGAACAAAGTGATTTTGAAGGTAGAGTTATGCATGCAGTGATTAATGGAATTAAAATTATATGCGCTTACTTTCCAAGTGGTTCTTCGGGTGATGATAGACAAGTATATAAAATGCAATGGCTTTCTGAATTTTACTCCTTTATTTCTGGTTTGAATAATGAAGCTTTAGTTATTTGTGGCGATTATAATATCTGTCATAAACCCATTGATATTCATGATCCGGTAAGTAATAAAAACAGTAGTGGCTTTTTGCCAGAGGAGCGTGCGTGGATGGATACTTTTTTTGAAATGGGTTTGATAGATACGTTTAGGAAAATTAATCAAGAGCCGCATCAGTATAGTTGGTGGAGTTATAGAGCAGGAGCAAGAGCACGAAATAAAGGTTGGCGTATTGATTATATCAGTGTAAGTGCTTCTTTGGAGCATGCCGTCCAAGATGCTGCAATTTATCCTGATGTTATCCATTCCGATCATTGTCCTATTTATGTTTCTTTAAAATAAAAAAGAGCCCCAAATTTTTTGGGGCTCTTTTTTATTGCGGTATTTTTTTAAACGCTTTCTTCCATGATATTTTTTTCAATGACTAAATTGTCTATAATGAACCCTTGGCGTTGCGGCGTATTTTTGCCCATATAGTATTCTAGTAATTTTTGAATTTGCGCATCTTGACTTAATAAAACAGGATCTTTTCTGATGTCATCGCCTATAAATTGAGCAAATTCTTCTGGAGATATCTCTCCTAAACCTTTAAAACGCGTGATTTCAGGTTTTGTGCCTAATTCCATAATCGCTCTTTGGCGCTCTTCATCGTTATAGCAATAAATAGTTTTTTGCTTATTTCTCACCCTGAATAATGGAGTTTGTAAAATATATACGTGGCCATTTTTTACTAAGTCAGGGAAGAATTGCAAAAAGAAGGTCATGATTAATAATCGAATATGCATACCATCTACATCGGCATCGGTAGCAATGACAATATTATTATAGCGGAGTCCATCCATGCCTTCTTCAATGTTTAAAGCATGTTGTAATAAATTGAATTCTTCATTTTCATATACAATTTTCTTTGTAAGACCGAAACTGTTCAAGGGTTTACCACGCAAACTAAATACCGCTTGGCTTTCTACGTTTCTAGATTTAGTTATTGATCCACTTGCCGAATCACCCTCGGTAATGAAGATGGTAGATTCTAATTGCTTCTGTTGAAATTCTTCTTTGTTTTTTGCTGGCGCTTCATCATTTAGATGATAGCGACAATCTCTTAATTTCTTATTATGAAGATTTGCTTTTTTTGCACGCTCATTAGCTAATTTTCTAATGCCTGTTAATTCTTTTCGTTCGCGTTCACTTTGCTCTATGCGTTTCTTAAGCGCTTCTGCAGTACTTGGGTTTTTGTGTAAGAAGTTATTTAACTCCGTTCCTAAAAAATCGCCAATAAAGCTCTTCATAGAAGGGCCGTTTTCAGCCACGTTTTGAGAGCCTAATTTTGTTTTTGTTTGCGATTCAAAAACCGGTTCTTGTACACGAACGGCAATAGCAGCACAAATACTTTGTCGGATATCTGCTGCATCGTAATCTTTTTTGAAGAAATCACGAACCGTTTTTACAAAGCCCTCTCTAAAAGCAGCTTGGTGTGTACCACCTTGAGTAGTATGTTGGCCATTCACAAAAGAATAAACATCTTCACCATAATCGCCGGTATGCGATAAGGCTACTTCTATATCTTCTCCTTTTAGATGAATAATTGGATATCGAAGATTATCAGGGTTTGTTTTTCGTTGTAATAAATCGAGTAGTCCATTTTTAGAAACAAAATTACGGCCATTAAAATTAATTTGTAAACCTGCATTCAAAAAGCAATAGTTCCAAATTTGATTTTCAATATACTCGTGTACGAAATGGTAATTTCTAAAAATGGTATTGTCGGGTGTAAATTCTACATACGTTCCATTCTCTTCGTTCGTGCTGCTTTCTTTTTCTTCTTTCAGTAAATTCCCTTTTTCAAAGCTTGCCGTTTTCATCTTGCCTTCTCTGTAAGCAGTTACACTAAAATAAGAACTTAAGGCATTTACCGCTTTTGTACCTACTCCATTTAAACCTACTGATTTTTGAAAGGCCTTGCTATCATATTTAGCACCTGTATTGATTTTGCTAACTACATCTACTAGTTTTCCTAAAGGAATACCACGCCCAAAATCTCTAACACTAACTAGTTGATCGGTAACTTTGATTTCAATACGTTTCCCAAAACCTTGCATATACTCATCGATACAGTTATCGGCAACTTCTTTTAGTAGGATATAAATACCATCGTCCATACTACTGCCATCGCCCAATTTACCGATATACATACCCGGTCTTAATCGGATATGCTCTTTCCAGTCGAGCGATTTAATACTGTCTTCGTTATAGGTATTGTTGTTGATAGCCATTATTCTTTATTTCTTTTTGCAAAATAATCCAAAACATTGGATGCTACTATAGGTGTGTATAAATTTTTATGTGTTTGCATAGAAAAAGGCACCGTAATGGTGCCTTTAATTTTTATAGTGCCTCTTTAAAATAGGCTAAAGTTCTTTTTAGTCCTTCATGTCGATCTACTTTTGGTTCCCAACCTAAAATAGTTCGTGCTTTGGTAATATCTGGTTGTCTTTGTTTAGGATCATCTTGAGGAAGCGGTTCATAAACAATTTTTCCTTTGGTGCCGGTTAATGCAATCACTTCTTCTGCAAATTCTTTTAAGGTGATTTCAGCTGGATTACCAATATTAACAGGTAGAGCATAGTCGGAAAGTAATAATCTATAAATACCATCCACTAAATCATCTACATAACAAAAAGATCTTGTTTGAGAGCCGTCTCCAAAAACTGTAAGATCTTCGTTTTTTAATGCTTGGCTCATAAAAGTTGGTAAAGCTCTACCATCATCTAGGCGCATACGCGGACCATAGGTATTAAATATGCGTATAATTCTCGTTTCCACTTGGTGGTAATGATGGTAAGCCATAGTAATACTTTCCATATAGCGTTTAGCTTCATCATAAACACCTCTTGGCCCAACAGAATTTACATTACCCCAATACTCTTCAGGTTGAGGATGTACGAGAGGATCACCATATATTTCGGAAGTTGACGCAACTAATATTCTTGCATTTTTAGCTTTTGCTAATCCCAATAAATTATGCGTACCCATTGCACCTACCTTTAATGTTTGAATAGGCATTTTTAGATAGTCGATAGGACTTGCTGGAGAAGCAAAATGAAGGATGTAATCAATATTCCCTGGCACATGCACAAACTTGGTTACATCATGATGATAAAACTCAAAGTTTTTCAAAGGGAACAAATGCTCAATATTTTTGATGTTTCCGGTTAGCAAATTATCCATGCCGATAACGTGGTAGCCTTCTGCAATAAAGCGATCGCATAAGTGTGATCCTAAAAAGCCAGCGGCTCCTGTAATTAAAATTCTTTTTGCCATGTTGATAGTTTAGTTTGTAACTGTTGTGCGTCCAATGCTTTCATAATAAAATCCTTCTTCTTTCATTTTTTCAAGAGAAAAAACATTTCTACCATCAAAGATGGCTTTAGATTTTAAAAGTGATTTTATTTTTTCAAAATTTGGATTTCTAAATTCGCTCCATTCTGTAACAATTGCTAAAGCGTCTGCTTGTTCAATAGCATCGTATGCATTTTGTGCAAAATAGATTGAATGTTCTCCAATTGTTTGTTTAACATTAGCCATAGCTTCAGGGTCAAAGGCTTTTACCTTAGCTCCGGCTGCTAAAAGCTCTTGAATCAAAGATAAAGCGGGAGCTTCTCTAATATCATCCGTTTGTGGTTTAAATGCTAATCCCCAAATTGCAATGGTTTTGCCATTTAAATCTTGATTGAAATAATTTTTAATTTTCGACCCTAAAATACTTTTTTGATGATCGTTAACTTGCATAACGCTCTCTACTAATTTAAAATCGTAGTTTAATTGTTTTGCAGTAAGTGCAAGGGCTTGCACATCTTTTGGAAAACAACTGCCTCCATAACCTACGCCAGGAAATAAAAAGCGTTTACCAATTCTAGAATCACTACCCATGCCAATGCGCACATGGTCGATATTGGCTCCTGCCGCCTCGCATAAATTAGCCATTTCGTTCATGAAGGAGATACGCATAGCTAAATACGAGTTAGCAGCATATTTAGTCATTTCAGAAGAACGCTCATCCATGAAAAATATGGGATTGCCTTGACGAACAAAGGGTTGGTACAATTCTTCCATTAATTTTCTGGCACGTGCAGATGAAGTGCCTACAACAACGCGATCTGGTTTTAGGAAGTCATCTACCGCTACACCTTCTCTCAAAAATTCAGGGTTAGATACTACATCAAATAATGAAGGATCTAATTTTTTAGCGAGGATAGCCGCTACTTTTTCTGCAGTGCCTACAGGAACGGTACTTTTATTGATAATGACTTTATAATCACTGATGAGCTCACTAAGTTGTTCAGCAACACCTAAAACATATTTTAAATCAGCTGCACCATCGTCACCCGGAGGCGTAGGTAAGGCTAAAAATATAAATTGTGCCTCTTTAATGCCTTCGGCTAATTGTGTGGTAAAATGTAGACGACCTTCTTTAATATTTCTTTTTAAAAGAGCTTCTAAACCAGGTTCGTAGATGGGTGTTTCCCCATTTTTAAGTGTGTCAATTTTTTTTGGGTCGATATCAATACAAATAACGTTGTTTCCTGTTTCTGCAAAACACGTTCCAGAAACTAATCCAACATATCCAGTGCCAACTACTGCAATATTCATGATTATAATTTAGGTGTCAATAAATTAGGTACAAATATAGGCAAGTTTGCCCTATTCAATACGAAGTAAATCCTTAAAGCGAAGATAAAACTTGCTTAATAGCAGTGCAGGCATTTCTAATTTCATCCAAGCTAATAGTAAGAGGAGGTGCAATACGAATGCAATTTGGAGCAAATAAGAACCAGTCGCTAAATAAATTATTGGCAAGACAGCCTTGAATGCTAGCTAATACTAATTCACTACTTTCTAATTCAATAGCAATTAACAGTCCCTTAGCGCGTACGTATTTAATTTTTTTATGTTGTAATTCTTGGACGAACAAATTACTTTTTTCTTCGATTTGTTCAATCAATTGTTCTTCTCTTAAAACTTCTAAAGCGGCAATACCTGCAGCGCAAGAAACTGGATGGCCACCAAAGGTAGTGATATGACCTAGTACGGGATTATTACTCAATTGTTGCATGTGCTCTTTAGAAGCTACAAAAGCACCTAGAGGCATACCTCCACCTAAAGCTTTGCCCAATAAAATGATATCGGGTATAATATCACTATGTTCAAATCCCCACATTTTTCCTGTTCTACCAAAGCCCGTTTGAATTTCATCTACGATCAAAAGCGCACCTAAGGCACTGCATTTTTTTCTAAGGGCTTGCATCCATTCCTTATCGGGCATATGCACACCTGATTCTGCCTGAACCGCTTCTATGATTACACAAGCTGTTTTCTCATTAATGGCATTTAAAAAGGCTTCGCTATTATAATCGTGGTGCCAAACGCCAGGCATTAATGGACGAAAAGCATTTCTCCAATATTCATCTCCCATTACACTTAAGGCGCCTAAGGTAGATCCATGATAGCTTTTATGTGCAGCTACAATCTCTACTTTGCCTGTAACGCGGCGTGCAAGTTTTATAGCTCCTTCCGTTGCTTCTGAACCTGAATTGGTAAAATAAACAGCGCTTAATGGATCAGGAAGTAGTTGTGCTAATTGGCTGGCATAGTCTACTTGTGGGCTCTGAATGAGCTCTCCATAAACCATAACATGCAAATAAGATGCTGCTTGTTTTTGAATTGCAGCTACCACTTTTGGATGGGTGTGACCTACATTACAAACACTAATGCCACCAATTAAATCTAAATAAGCTTTCCCTGCACGATCGTACAAGTAATTGCCTTGTGCCTTTACAATATCCAATGCTAAAGGTGCATCGGATGTTTGTGCAAGATGATTTAAAAATTGGCTTCGAATGTTCATGACTTAAATAACGATATTGATCATTTTACCTTTTACAAAAATGAATTTCTTCAAGGCTTTGCCTTCCATCCATTTTTGAACGGTTTCATTTTTTAATAGTTCTTCTTTCAAAAAATCTTCTGTTGCGTCTAATGGAAATTCTAATTCCACTCTTGTTTTTCCATTAATAGCAATAGGGTATAGTTTGCTATTGTCTATGGTATAGGCAAGGTCATATTTTGGATAGCTAGCATCTAAAATACTAGAGGTATTGCCCATCAAATGCCACAATTCTTCTGCAATATGAGGCGCATAAGGAGTCAATAATACTAATAAAGGTTCTAAGATAGCTTTGCTTCTGCAGCCAAGAGCACTTAGTTCATTTACTGTAATCATAAACATACTCACTGCCGTATTGAAAGAAAAACGTTCGGTATCTTCTTCAATTTTCTTAATGCCTTTGTGTAATACTTTTAGTGCTTCTATACTTGGTTCGCTTTCGTCAACTAATATTCCTGTTTCATTGGTATATAAACGCCAAAGTTTTTTTAGAAAACGATGAACGCCTTCTATGCCTTTGGTATCCCATGGTTTGCTTACATCA
>JACCDI012085467.1_pt1 | contig 12947 bp, 10 predicted proteins | sample 7442791 | NCBI WGS metagenome assembly JACCDI01 (sample SAMN15323434, study PRJNA562643) | freshwater metagenome | isolation source: river surface water | place: USA:Blue River Watershed | collected 2017-08-15
ATTTCAAGGACATCATTTTCATGCAGCCAATGCTGAATGAAAAAATTATGACTTGCCAATTAGAGTGGGCATTTTGTTTGCTTTGGTCCGCTCAGACCTTCATCTGTCAACAAGAGGAAAAAAAGAATAACACGACCAACCCGAGACGAAGTGTGAATTACACGTTTGTATTGAGTTCCTCTATTAAAAATTACAGGCGAACTTGCTGAAAAGGTGTGAATTTTTGTCAATTGAGATCCTCAACGAAGACTTCTTAAATTTGGCAAATATTAAAAAGTTACTGCTTGTAAAAATGATTCCTCTCCCTAGTAGAGTACAAGATAACAGTTATTGCATGATGCCACAATCCCCTGTAGAATAATATTGTACCTAATGTACGTAGGAAAAATTTTTAGTTTTCGTGCAAAAACCCATACAAAACTTGAAAACTTTTACAAATCTCTCTTTTTTCTTGTAATGCCCTGTAACAAAAACGAGATAAAAAATGTTCACAGCAATGGACTTGGGGATGAACGTGTTAGGATTTTGGAGCAAAAAGTCCACTGCTTTTGGGACATATTCATTGATGGCAATAGAAGGGCGGCTTCAAAGGCTGATGAGACCTAATGATGATGAACCAATTTAGTTTGATATTTAAAGAGTTAGAATTAATCATGTTGTGCAAAAAGGAGGAAGTTTCTTGGTCCAACAACAGATGTTACATGAGGTGACAATTTTTCAGTGGTTCAAATGTTAATTTTTTGTCACTGCCTCACCTTTGCCATGATGTATCTCAGCTTATAAAAGGGCTGTAATGACCAGCTGCATGATGTTTGAAAGGGAATTTCATGGAAACAATCAGAAATGTTTGTATTCATCAATGAATAACATTTATTTGGGTTAAAAGACTTAGGGTGTGAATCAGGGCAATATTTTAAAAATGGGAATTGTAACATTGCACAATAACTGTTATTAATCAGATATGTTACTGATAAATATGTGCAACAGGTGGAAGTCACATCATATGCAATGACTTTATCAGAGTATGGATATTCCTGTCCACAAGGCAAAGACTCTAACAAATGGAGCAGGACAAAGTGCATACATTGAATTTAGTGAATGATGAATATGCTCATGCTGTGCTGGAGAAGAAATAGGACAATGATAAGGAGTTATTGGAATGGAAATTGAGTACCACCTCTCTTAAAATCAAGTCCCACATGGTAGGTGAGGAAAAAGAATCTGCAACTGTTGATGAGACTAAAGAATAAAATGACACCATTTTCACTCCTTGGATGAATGCATATGACAAAAAATGTCAAAAATGAAAGAGAAGAAAATTGAGATGGCCAATAGAGTCCTGTGGAGGCTCATTTGATTGCATAAGGGAATCAGGGAGTGAAACTCAAATCATCATTGGGAGAGGAGAAAGAACAAGTTTTGAAGAGGCTACAGCTGTTGCATGCTGCTGTCAATGATATTGAAAATGGATGACAATATTGCCATGGCATGAGAGGAGTTGGCAACAATGAAGATAATAGTGACATTACTCGACAAGGTACAGGTTGAATTGTTGTCTATCATGATATTATACCACTTAAAAACAATATAAAAACATTTATTAATAATCAATCATTATGAATTCATCAAATCTGATGTCAACTAATCCTGCACCAATGAATTCAATTCAAGAAAGCTCAAAATAGTGTAAAAAATTACATGGATCAAAATGCATTGCTATTGAAATGAAAATAACAAAGAACATGTCAAACACAATACCAATATACATGACAATGCAAGAAATTAGTTTAATCATCAAACTTGCCTTATAACCATGACTAGGATGATCTTTGCTGACATGGATAAGTTGTTTAAGTGCAAATGAACTCATTTATAGCTTTTTGCCTTGAAGACAATCCCAGCTTGGTATGTAACTACTCTATCTTATGTAGAATTCATTTTTGGACAAATCAGAGAATAAAATAATTCAAATTTATAGAGTATTATTGTTTATTGTATGTACATTGTTTTGTTTGTGACAAGAGGGTCCTGCTAACTAATTCTCCAATGACATGAATCATAGAGTCAAAGAGGTATTGATAATAGAAGCCCACAATAACTACAAACAGGCACAACATGGAACCCTACTATTGCTATTATTTTTATGTGACATTGAACAAATGTAAAACACACGAGGCTTCCACTTGACATATTTTTCATTCCCTAAATCCTTTTGGAACTTGGTACATAAGTAACATGTCTTTGCTCAAAAAGAAATTATTCCTCAAATGCCTTGTTAGTCTGATGAACTACACATTCCTCCTCGAAATTTTTCTATGTATATGTAGATGACGAGACTTTCTCAAGCTCCAAATCTTTGATTTTCATGGATGGAGACTCCTTGGCCAAAGTCATTTCTAATAACTTGAAAACCCCCGTTACATAGAAACATTGGACCTGTGCTTTTACCCAAACAAAGCAAAATGATTACTACATTAAATATGGATCTTTCACTCTCTTAATTTCACTTCGTTGCATTCTGATAAAGTTCATTCTTATCATATCCTTCCTGACTGAGAAAGTAACAACTCATCCTATTTGCCTCATTCATCGCTCAAACTATCACATCAGTACCACAATCCCCATCACCAATGTCACAGAAATTTGCTTTGACTCCAAATGTCTTCTAATGATGATGTAATTTCACTTTTTTCATAACCAACAGACAATTCTTCTTTGGAAATGCATCATGAAATACACTATCTTTCTAAAGGCAATTTTACAATGGATCATAATTTCTAAAACCAATCAGGCCATTTAAAAATGAGTGAGAATTGTTATGTTATATGCAATCTAGATGGATCAGAAGGATAGCTTAAAGGCACCAAAGTTCCAATTTAATTTTTGAATCACTGCCATTAGATTTGATATTCAAGTAAATCATTTGTAAACACCAGTCAATGAACAAATTGCAGGCAAGTTGAGCTCCAATTTGCAAGATCTATTGTCAATTTCAATAATCACATGCAGCATAAACTTATTCTCAATATCAGGATACATATGGGGAACTGTACCAAAAATGAATTCTTGCCATCCATACCCATTTTGAAGATATCCTAGAATTCTCAGACTAATCCTTCTTGACTTCACCTCAAAACTTTCCCTTTACATTTGGCATGAACTGATTGTTTTGGGTTTAAGCTACATTCTCCTTTTGCTCATTGCTCATTACTTCTCCTGTGGAGTACAAGATATGGGGAGGTAATGATTTGCATACAGCTTCCACCCATGATCATGCTTGTTTTCCAAGATTCCTTCTTTGCCTTGGTCAAATCATTCCCAACATACATAATTGCAAGCTGTCCCCCATGCTACCAAGGATTTCCATCCAATGAGAGGATGTTCTTCTTGATTGAATTTTGGGTATTGTGTTGCCGTTGGCCATTTTTGTTAAGAGCAATTTCAAAAATTCCTCCTCCTGATTATCAATCCAACTGGGGATGTTATTGTATGTAGTCCATCTGATCAATTTTTCTCCAAACAAATATGCTTATATCTTGGAATGGTTTAACAGCATATCCTAAAACTCTGTACAAGAGTTCAAACCTAACTTGTCTAGTTTGAAAGCAATATGGTTCAATTTTCCTGCTAAAAGTTACAACTATTTTCACTTGACTTCCATTGAATTTATTGATTTTCATAAGTGAATCAATGCAGTGCAAATTGTGTGATACAGGCTGGTTGAAATTTTCCCAGTAGTTCCTCTTGTCAGTAGTGATTGGCCCTCAGAACTATTTTTGGTTTTACAACTGAATGGCAAATGGGTTGAGGTTTATGTCAAAATATTTGATGATTTAACTGCTTCTTCCATGAGAATTTTTTTCTTTTTTTGCTTGTTGATTTCTTCTATATACCACATTGTTGCTTTGTAATTAGGTTTTGATAATTCAGACTTGAACTTGAGCTTATTAATATAGTATTACTGGATTTGGATAGGAGTCTTCCAGATCAATTTAAATTTGGGAGACAATTTGACAATCCCTCATCTCCTAATCATGTTTCTCATTTCATGACAACATTGTTTAGTATTTGGTGACAAAGAAGTCATGAATGCAGATGAAAAGTGCATTGGATGTGCTGCTTTGTTTTTAAGGAAGGAGGGATGACAGCGGTGTAGTAGTGAGCTATATTCTTCATTTGGAAATGTCAGAGATAAATCCTGGACATGTTATTGACATATACTTGACTTTTCCTTGTCACAGCAAATATTCTCAATTCATTATCATATTGTGTCTTAGTCAGCTATAATTGAAAACAATTCAGGGCATTTTGCATGAATAGACCACCATTGAGGGTGATGACAATAAAAAAATTCCATTTTCCCGTAAGTTTTAGTGCACTATTGTGCTGTTAGTGATGTAATGTTTCGTATTGATGCAAACAAATATAAAAAAGAACAGCCCAGTGTATTGAATTAGGTCGAAAGTATGTAGAAGAGATCGAATACTACCGATCAATGAAAGTGGGTTATATTGATTATTAGGTTGAATAAATGTGATCATATCATTGATCATAAATTTTAATTTCACCATACAGTTGCAATTGAACCTAGAGGACAAAATAGTAGAGAATATGCATGTAATGACAAAGTGGTGTAACAATCCCATCAAATGTATTCTCATTTGGACAACTTCATCATTAGCCCATTATATGAAATCTTAAAGTTAGTCATTTCAATCCCCACAAACTCTTGATTCATCAACATACTTTGTAAAATTTCAATCAATTGCATAATTGTACATTTAACACACTATTCTTCTTGATTGATTCATCAATTATTCCTCACCACTGTTTGAATTGTAGATATTTGAAAGATGAAGTGATTAATTGACCTTAGACAATATACTACTATAAATTTATACTTCAATTAACTTTCTAAATAGTGAATTTTCTGTTCATTCAAGTTTAATATCAAAATCTCTAGTATGATCCCCCCTCACAGCATGAAGGAAAACGTTACTGCATCATCACAATCACAACTCTAAGGCTAGTGACTGTTGTGCCCAGTTGTACCTCACCTGGATTCCTGTTGATCCTTTTTTGTGGATTCCTGTGCCTACCATATGTTTACAATGTCATTTGTTAATGTGCTCCCTCTATCCTTCTCATGTTCTTACTGTATCATCACTCCATGTTGCCTTGGTATGCTGTTTTATTCTTTATCTATTCTAAAAATTCTAAGTTATCATTTTTCAAAATATGGTATATCTTCTTATGGAAGAAAATCCAGTTAGAGAGTAATCACCCTTGATCATTACCACTCTCACCAAATGATCCACAAATAAAGTTTTCTTGAAATTGTCAACCATTCTGGAGGCCGTTAAAAACTCTCCAGCAACAAGCTACACATTTAACAACATATTTAGAATTATTATTCCTGCCATGTCCATGCAAAAAGCTTTCCTCACATTACCTCTCCCCATCTCAACTACACCACAAGTTTTTGAATGCCTTGTGTTTTGACTAATCTGTCATGGTTTCACTTGTTAAATAAAAATGATCTCTTTGATTTGAATGATGAATCAACCACCATGATTTGTGGTTTGTCTGTAAAACTTGATAATCCCCATCCCTTTATTCTCCATTGATGATTACAGAACTCGTGGGTACTAACTCTACCATGTTTGGTTTTGCCACTGCATGTTATAACACCATTGTCAGTTTCAATTGTTCAATAAATGGTTGCCAAAAATTGTTATTATTCTGAATATTTTTTCTGTTCCTTATGTTTATGTCAACAAAATCTCCTTACATTGTTATTTACAATGCCTTTGAGAAATTGACTTTCAGTCCATGACAGGGCATTGTTTGTACATTTTAAGAATTAAGAATTGCCTTTTCCATCCAAGAAGAGAAAATAAATGAGACTTCCTTGTGTTATTTGTGACAACAGTTAGCCTTCTGTGCACAAAATCTTGTGTTTTTATTGACAATATCTACTCACAGTCACAAATGCATCCTTTTTCTGCACACACATGCCTCAAAAACCCAGTACCACCATAAGTCATTTTTCTCATGTGACATGTAAAAACCTCACAACATGAGATAATATATTTTTCTGATACCACATCTCACCACTTGACAACCCCTGTTACTACAACATATCTTCTGTGGCCAACAATACAGTTCATTAATCTAATTGGAAAACAAAGAACAAAACATTTCATACAGTGGCACCCACAGTACCTGTCCCTTTCCCATTTACAACAATCATGCAAAAGTCAGCAATGGACTCAATGCTTCAACTGTTACAATTATTTTATAGTCTGGACTTGGATTCATTTTTGTTGTTCTGCACACCTTGTTATACAGGGGTTCACAAAATTGTAATCCTACTTAATGATAGTGTGTATCATTGTCATAGAGAGAGAGAATGTTGTACCCAGTTGTGCCTCACCTAGATTAATGGGAATCCTTCTTTGTAGATTCCCATGTCTCCCATATATTTATGATGTGATGCAATCATGGCATGTTCATCCTTCTCATTTCCTTACTGTCTCATCACTCCATGTTACCTTGATTTGCTGTTTTGTTCTGTACCTATAACTATATGATTCAAAGATATAATTTTTCTTAATATGACATTTCAGTGACATCATGAGCCCTAATTTTGAACAAAAATGGCTTGCACAATTGTCCAAAAATATGGGTTCAAATTTAGATGATATGCCTTCACCCACTTCATTCAAATACTTGGAATCAAATATGCTCAGACTATCAGTGCAAAACCTACAGTCAAATGCCAAGCACAAAAATATTTACTAGACACTGTTGAAGATGCTTCTATGAGCATATCCAACACAAACATCATAACACATTTTACACCTTGTTGACAATGGTCCAGTGACCACAATACACACCATGAGATCAACTATCTCTACAGTGTTTAAACTCAGTCTAGGTGCTGTTGTATTTTCCTGTGTAATGCTCCTCAACATTCCCTACTTTGCAGAATGATAAACAATTTCCTGCAATTGAGAACCCTAAGTCAATGACTCCTTGTTCAAAGTTAACCCCCAATGCATCAACTATTTTTATCTTGTTGAACAATAAGTCCTTAAATACTACAAAAAATACAAGGCAAACTTGCTGCCTGTTTGAAAATATACAAATTCATGACACTGGAACTGTTATCATACAGCTCCGTTATGAAGTTACCACATGTATTGATATTCAATGCAATGTAACATGTCAAGACCCTCTATTGTCACTGAAGGAAAAGTTTTGTTGAAAAAGATGTTAGCACCAACAAAAAGCAATACAATGTTTTATGTAGCTCCCTGAGGATACTAAGATTCAGGGTCTCCTTGATGGTTATGGGGCAGTATTTAAATTCTATTTATAGTAAGTGAAAAAGTGTCAGAACAACAGATCACACTCTGCACTGGTGTTCTCTTAATAACATCATAACTTATTTTTCAGTTCTCTAGAAAATCTGTTCCCTTTTTCCTAGTCACATAAGTCACATCCATGATGTTCATCATGATGTTGATGGTAATGGACTTGGTTATTCATGGTTACAGCCGTTTATGGACATCCAGCCATGCTTGCAAATTTTGGGTTTACCCATTTAGACAACAAACCCCAACAAAATTTTTGCACTGGTTTGTTTGATGCTGAGGGCTGAGGGTTCCAAGTCAGCATTTTAAACTGGACTAATCACTCATCACCATGATCATGCTCAGGGTGGTGGGAAACTGACCATGTGCTGTAATGATAAATTATCATCAAAGTAATATTCAAGCTAAAAAATTCATTTTTATTATCAATCAGTTTATCATTTTCAAAGTTTACCTAATTTATTTGAGTTTATTATTTATCCTTGAACAACATGATATGGTTGTTGAAAATAGTGGAAACCATTATCAACATTGCTAACTTTAAAAGTTGATATTCCTTTTTGACAAAGTTTGCAAAAATAAATGATTTTTGTTGCCGTGCTAGAGTTAGTGAAAGATAATTTTAACTTTTTACACATATAAAAAGCACTTTACAACAGACATTCAACCAGTCTAAAACTGTAGTGGACCATGTCATGTCAGATATGAATGTCCACTCTAAACTGTCCTTGAAAATTAGAAAAGGTCTTTCTGTACCAATTCAAACAACCCAAACTTCTTCACTCAATTAAGAAGAGCTCAAGTCTAGCTCAACAACATCCTTGTTCATGCAGATGATTTTTACAGAAGTTTCAATTGGTGCCTAGAATGACTTTTGTTCAGTTATGACCAGTTGTGAAACTTGGTATGTTTTTTATGTGTCAGATATGTTGCTTGTGAAAAGGGATATAATATCAAATGCCAGTTGGCATAAAATACACAATGAAAAGAAATAAGTACTATATAAGTACTTTCATTCATTGTAATACGAGTACACAAGTTCTCTTCAAAAATTGTGTTTCTTATATTCAAAAATGAATGTTTAGATAAAATCTATATCTGACAAGCACTGAACTCAAAAATCACTGAACTCAAAAATCCATGTGATTTCCATCCAATATAATTGCAGTTACATTCACAGCCAGGGAAATAATGGGCACTGTTACAAACCACATTGCAAAAAGATAGTTTAGACTATCAACTTTAACTGTCACCAAGCAATTTTTTCCAATTCTGTCTGTAAGCAGAGTAATAGATGATTCCCAATGGAAAGGAAATTCTTTTGTTCATTTTGGACCACATAGTTCAATATAGATTTATCAATAAGAAGGTTGAACTATGGAGGGTTAGTTCATTTGCACAAAAAAAGCACAATTTAGCATGAGAAGAAGTTGATAAATCATAGGGAAAATTGATTGTGGGAAATATAATAGCATGTTGGTCAGTACTATGCCTGTATCTGTAGGGAAAGATAATGTGGTAATGTGAGAACAAGCTCATTGACACAGTTAAATAGATAACCCTTAGAAATATTAATCTATCTCATGAGCACAGACCTAATGTGTAATTATTGAGTCTTCAACACTAACAAGACAAACATAAGCTTAGTGGGAATTGTTTTCTGTCACCACAGCAAGATGGACGGCAACAACGACAATGACATGTGACATTTTGTGACATGTCGCCAACATGACGGATGTGACGTCACATCAACATCCTTTTTTGTCGCGTCACAACACGCGACAAAAACAGACAACAGACTACGTCACCTAGTAGTGTTGTAGACGACACACAACAACTCATGACATGTCACTCCCCGACTCATTCAGTCATGAGATTCGCATGTCACCCATGTTGACCAGAAATTGGTAACAAATGACATGTCGTCACGACATGTTGCAACATGTTGGCAACAATTCCTAGTAAGAACATAAGTGTACATACTCAATGTTCAAAGAAACCTATCAGTCCTCAGCCTCTTCCACAAAAGTGTTGCCCACTTTGACATCAAATGCTGCCAGTTATAATAATGAAATCCTAAACAAAAGTACCAACACACAAAAATCTTCCATGTGGTAGGTCATGCTCATAGACAAAAAATATCAAGGTGCTCAACAGTATGATAGAGCACTACAATGTATTTAAAAATGAGTAATTGTAGATTTTTTGTAGTAGTTTGTTTATGTTGCAAAAAGTCTTGAGTTATTTGAATTACTTATTCAAATGTTTTTACTTGTTGTTTTTGTGAATACTACATCTTCTTGTCAATACCATCTTACCTGTAAGGACTTGGTTTCTTTTTTGACAAAAACAAATTCTTTTAGAGGTAGGAGATTTTCATTCACCAACCAAAAAATCTTTGCTCGTGAGATCTACTGAACGGACTAGGCGTGGATTATGTGTTCAAACAAAAAATGACAAAACAAGGGAGGTATCGTTCAAGCAGCACCTAAGCCCGAAAAATAATAGAACCCCGGAGTTCTTTTCTATCATCTGGTTTCTGTTTTTATTCTTTTTTATTTGTTCACAATTGTGATTATTCTCATTTTATAAGCGTTTATTTCGCAATTTAAAATGAGGAAGATTCATCCCCAGTTGTGAGTAGTATAAATTTGATATAATTTTTTATCATTTGAGAAAAAGAATGATGGGAGGGTGTGGATAGGCAATCAGACATTCAGAAAGGATATGCATCATGAGTATTGCCTCTGAAACGCAGTCCAACGACAGGGCTTGTGTGAATCAAATGAATAATCGTTTCTTGCTTTTGCAAGAAGGCCCCTACACCACCTGTTCGTTCCAATTGCGCAAGATTGAAAAAATCGAATGACTACGTACCCATGGTATTTCCAGTGGCACTTTTTTAATCCCATAAAAGATCCTGAGCGGCTTATCATTGTTCAGAAGCAGTCTTGCCACTTCTTTCAGAATGAAAGTCATGATATAATATTCAAGGAAAAATTGTATCGCACGAATTTTTCTCATTGGTGTATGGCTCTTTACTAGTAAGTGTGTAATCATTAGGTACTACTAAAGCTTCCTCTAGAATCATTTTTTTCGTAGTATGTTGCTACGTAGTTTTCGTAGAAGGCAAAACATTTTTTGTTATCAACGAAAAATTTATCAATTTGAAATTAGTTATTATTCGTAGGTTTGTTTCCTTTGGTACTTACGCTGAATAATAAGAAGTACAACAATCGAAAACTACTTTTTATTTTTTTGCTGGTACAATGATAGTATCTAGACGGTACCATACCTATTGTATTGTACCTAATATGCTTCAAATATTTTGGATAATTATTGCGGCTGCCGCCTGGCTATTGATCGGCCGCTCTACTATGTCAATATTTTTTTATCTTTTTGATATGATGATGTGGGGTCTGTCGATTCACTGTGATGTTAGCTTATCTCTTCAGCCTGCCTCCTCCCCCGCACAAGACGCTTGATTATTTCCTATATTTTTGTTTCATTTAGAGAGAAAGATCTTCCTACTTCATCCAAATACTACCCTATCGAAGTGGAATGACAAAACAAAACAATACTGCCTAAGACGAAGTCGAAATACGTTGTATTATCAAACGATAAGAGCCCTATCAGTTAGAAAAAAACACCATGACTAAATCCAGTTTACAAAAGCAGCATCAATGCCATCCCCGCCAGCCCCACAATCTCGGCACAGTCCTTCTATTGCTATTTCTGTCCGCAAATTTTTTGCTCACGACAAACTCGCAGGAATCTGGAACATGGGAAACCTCAAACGACCCCGACAACCTTTGCGGATCATCCTCTGAAAGCGGCTATCGCGCGACCCTCGATTGCCGTGGCTACGTCTATTGCAACAATGGATATTTAATGGGAGGAGTGATTCCGTGCTGGGATAATCAATTGTTCGATGCGGATATTGATACATGTACAACGTGGCAGAGTGTGGAGGAAAAGGGCAACATGGCGGAGAGGTGTCCAAACTATGATGGAAGTTTGATGATGCCCGACTTGACGGATGAGAATGCCAACCCGGATAGATTCTTTGTAAGTTATTAAGGTTTCAAAATCATCATATCATTTTTCATTTCGCTTTTGAAGAGAAGTTTCAATGTTCACGATTGGTTATTCAAGAAAATATGTGGTGGATCTCGATTCAATACTTCAACTTCGTCGTTTTCTGGAAAAAGTCATCTTGTCGAAAATCGATTGTCAATATCCTTCGTGATGTTTTCCATTTATTAATCAAATATGCTTCTCACATATTTTTAATTTTCTTTATTGTGCTGGTCATCAAATCATCAGTGTGGGGTGAGTTCTTCTAACGCGAGACGAGTTTGTGAACCGTGTCCCGGAGGATCCCGATTGGAATGCAGTGATCCAAGTCACAATTGCTTTGCAGGGGTAACTGGATGCCCTGTCAATTCACCGTCGTCTCCCAGCTCGCCGTCGACTCCTCCTCCTCCAACTCCCAACACCCCCTCCACATCTGGATCACCTCCAACTCCCAGTGCACCGTCGAATTCTGGATCGCCCCCAACTCCAAACACACCCATTGCACCATCCACGGCAGGCTCTCCAAATGCTCCGACAACAGTTGAGTCTCCTTCCGCACCGTCGGAACCATCTATACCAACTTTTCTGCTTCATTTCCCCACACCCAATCCAACAAAAAATCCAACAAATAACCCGACCAATAGACCTACTAATCAACCGACGAATGGAATTGCTGTTATTGACATTGACAGTGATGAATTCGACACGATTGCCGAGTCTCTAGAAGAAAGTAACGAAGACGATGAACTCTATCTTGATGGTTACCTGAGGTCGTCGTATTTTTGCGGTTATTCTTGGGATTTCGTGATTAGATCTTGTGAAACTTCTTCTCCATGCGAGTCCGGGCTAAACAGCCAATGCCGTAAGTAGCTATTTGCCGAATCTTCGATGACGTATTTGTTTATGATTCGACTCGAGTTCGGTTATCCCTCGTCGTGCTGAACATAACTCTATCTTGTCCTTCGTTCGAGAAAGCCATGGGACAAACTTGTTTCCCAGGAACACCATGTGCAGAGATTCTCAAAGAAAAGACCCAACCTACCCCAAAACCTACCAATTCTCCAATCACAAAGCAACAGCAAGGTTATTTCTGCGGCTTCGATTGGAACTGGGTCGTAGATAATTGCCGTATCGCAACGCCCTGTCCAGGGGGAGATGCTCATGGAATATGTGACGAAGGCATGAACTGCATCGCTGATACACCTTGCCCTGCTATCTTGAATGGAGGACCTACTCCTTCACCTACTACTCCTCCAACAAAGCATCCTACTTTTCCACCAGTCGAGGGTGATGACGAAGCCAAGCGATTCTGCGGCTTCGATTGGGCAGATGTCACAGAGAATTGTCTTACAGCTACGCCTTGCCCAGGAGGTGATGCCAGAATCTGTCCCGATGGTATGAATTGCATTGCCGAAACTCCATGCACCGACGAGGAATATTTAGATTGGTTGCGTCAGAAGCAAGCGAGCAATGGGAGTGGCAATGACGTGG
>JACCDI011562649.1_pt1 | contig 12941 bp, 10 predicted proteins | sample 7442791 | NCBI WGS metagenome assembly JACCDI01 (sample SAMN15323434, study PRJNA562643) | freshwater metagenome | isolation source: river surface water | place: USA:Blue River Watershed | collected 2017-08-15
CGCGCATTGAAACTTTTTCTGGCGGCGGTTCCGAAGACGACACCTACCAAACCACGCTGGCCCAAACCGCCATCGCCGAAGGGGGGATTTTTGGGCAGGGTCCCGGCGGCGGACTGCACAAGCACTTTTTGCCGCAAAACAACTCCGACTTCGTGTACGCCCTGATTGTTGAAGAATACGGCCTCGTCGGCGGAACCGTCATCCTGGCGATGTACGTCTGGCTGCTGTTCTCGGTAGTCCGCGTCGCCAAGCGATCCAAAGACCTCTTTGGCAAACTGCTTTCCCTGGGCATCGGCTACGCCATCGTGCTGCAGGCCTTCATCAACATGGCGGTAGCCACCGGGCTCTTCCCGGTCACGGGCCAAACCCTACCCCTCGTCAGCGCGGGCGGCACCTCCTTAGTTATAACCAGCTTCGCACTGGCCATGGTGATTGCCGTGAGCCGGGGCAAAGGCGACGGCGAACAGGTTGACCCCGAGCTCGCCGAAGCCCTGGCCAACGACTGGAATGACCCCACCGAACCCCTAACCAAAGCCTAGCATCCCACTACCCACCATGGCGGAACAACTGCGCATCATCATCTCAGGCGGCGGCACCGGCGGACACATTTTCCCCGCCGTGAGCATCGCCCGAGAAATCCAAGCACGCTACCCACAGGCCCGCATTCTGTTTGTGGGCGCCGAAGGCCGCATGGAGATGGAACGCGTTCCCGCCGCAGGCTTCCCGATTGAAGGCATTCGCATCGCCGGATTCCAGCGCAAAAAACTGCTGGCCAACCTCAGCCTGCCGGGAAAGATTTGGTCGAGCCTCAAACGGGTGCGCGCCATCATGGAACGCGAGCGTCCCCACCTGGTCATCGGCACCGGGGGCTACGTCAGCGGACCCACGCTGTGGGTCGCCCAGCGCATGGGGATTCCGACCCTGATCCAGGAACAAAACAGCTTCGCCGGATGGACCAACCGCTGGCTGAGCAAAAAAGCGGGCGCCATCTGTGTGGCCTACCCCGGAATGGAATCGGCCTTCCCCGCGGACCGCATCCGCTTCACCGGCAACCCGGTGCGCCCCGACCTCGCCGCCTTGGCCTTTGAACCCACCACCAACGCCCTGCGCGCGGAAGCCAAGGTGAAGCTCGGCTACGACCCCGCCAAGCCCCTGGTCCTCATCTTGGGCGGAAGCCAGGGCGCGCGCGCCATCAACGAAGGGGTGGCCTCGTGCGAAAACATGTGGCGCTCCAGCGACATCCAGATCTTCTGGCAGTGCGGACGCTTTTATGCCCAAGACCTCATCGCCCGCTTCGGACAAGGCCGCGGTCGCCAGATCAGCGCCTTTATCGACGACATGCCCAGCGTACTCCGCGCCGCCGACCTCGTGCTGTCGCGGGCCGGAGCCGGCACCCTGAGCGAACTGACCTGCGCCGGTTCGGCCTCGGTACTGGTGCCGTCGCCGAACGTGGCCGAAGACCACCAAACCCACAACGCCCAAAGCTTGGTGGCCTCGGGCGCCGCCGTCATCATGCCCGAGGTGAACATTGCGAACCTCTGCGGCCACGTACACGGACTCCTGTACCGCCCCGACGAACTGGAACTGCTCCGCGGCAACGCCCGCAAGCTGGCAAAGCCCCACGCAGCAGCCGACATCGTAACCGAATGCGAACGCCTCTGGACATGGCGCAACTAAACCCGCAACCGACGGCGATCGGCGCCATTCCGGCCCTCGACTTCGTGGGCATCGGCGGCATCGGCATGTCGTCGCTTGCCCGCTGGGCCATGGCGCGCGGAATTCCCGTTAGCGGATACGACAAAACGCCCTCGGACCTCACCGACGCCCTGCAGCGCGAAGGAGCCCGAATTCGCTTCGACGAATCGCTCGAGGCCTGGAACGCTCCCGCGACCGCCTGGGTGATTTACACCCCCGCCATTCCCGCGGACCACCCCCAGTTGGTGGCCGCCAAAGCCCAAGGCCGCGTCCTGCTCAAGCGCGCGGAACTTCTGGGCCGAATAGCCAACGCCGGAACCTGCCTGGCCGTAGGCGGAACCCACGGGAAGACGACCACTTCGGCCATGCTCGCGTGGATGCTGCACCAGCACCAACCCATTCAGGCCTTTTTGGGCGGAATTGCGACCAATTTCGCTTCGAACTGCCTGCCGGGCCCGGCCGACCTCAGCGTGGTCGAGGCCGACGAGTTCGACCGATCGTTTTTGCACCTGCACCCCAAGGCAGCCGTCATTACCAGTACCGACGCCGACCACCTTGATATTTACGGCGAAGCCGACTCGGTTGTTGACGGATTTCGCGCCTTTGCCGGCCAAGTCACGGGACCGCTTTTTGCAGGACCCGGATGCGCGGAACTCGAGGGCGCCGAGTCCTACGGCAGACCCGGCGACCGCTACAGCTACCGGGACGTGCAGGTAGTGAACGGAATCCAGCATTTCACGCTCCTGGTCGACGGCATCGAGGTGCGGACCCAGGCCGGTCTTCCCGGCCTGCACAACGTCGAGAACGCGGTTGCGGCGGCGGCGCTGGCCCACAGCGTGGGCATGCCCGCGGCGGCGATCGGCGAAGCCATCGCCGGCTTCCGCGGGGTAGCGCGGCGGTTTGAGCGCCGCGCGAGCGCCGCCGGCCGCCACTACATCGACGACTACGCCCACCACCCCACGGAACTCACCCGCTTCATCGAAGCGCTTCGGGGCATGTTCCCCGGCGAGAAAATTGCCTTGCTCTTTCAGCCCCACCTGTACAGCCGAACCCGCGACTTTGCCGCCGGCTTCGCCGAGGCCTTGTCGGGCGCCGACTTCGTCGGCATCTTGCCCATTTACGCCGCCCGCGAGCGCGCCATGGCCGGGGTTGACAGCGCCATGCTGGCGGCCCGGATCCCGGGCGCCCAGCTCGTGCCCTACGACCGCGGCGCGCAATGGCTGGCGAGCCAGCCTGCCACCGTGGTGGCCACGGTGGGCGCGGGCGACATCGACCGATTGGTTCCCCGCGTGGAACACCTAATCCGCGCCAACGCATGAAACCCTGGATGCGCCAAACCGTCGTAGTAGCTTCCTGGTTGCTGGGGATCGGCAGCCTCGCAGCCGGCATCACCTTGGGGCTGCAGCCACGGGGAACAGCCGCCGTGCGCGAGGCCAAAATCCGGATTCACCAACCGCCCGAACAGGTCCTATTGCTTGCTTCGGATTTGCATCCCATTCTGGCTGAGGCCGGTGCGCCATGGAAGGGCCAAAACCTCAAAGAAATCAACATTCCGCTGTTAGAAGAAAAGCTAAAAAGCCACCCGCAGGTGAAAAACGCCGAGGTATTTTCATCGTGGGATGGAACAGTCTACAGCGTCGTGAAGCAAAAAGTGGCTAAGGCACGTATTTCCAACGGGATACAAAGCGCGTACTGCGACGCTTCGGGCAACCTATTCCCCATTTCGAAGCACGACAACCCCCGGCTCCCGCTCGTAACGGGCACCTACACCCGCGCACGACGCGTGGAAGCCCTGCGCCTTTTGGACCGCGCCGCCCAGCATTCAAGCTTCCGCGGCGGGTGGTACGCCCTCGATTTTGCCCCCGAAACCGGATTCACCGCCTTCCCCGAATGGCACCCCCACCGCATTGTTTGGGGCGACGCCTCGGAGTTTGCCGGCAAGGCCCACCGCGCCAAGGCGATCTACGCCTACGCCCTTCAAAACCAATTTTTGGACCAGCTCGACCGCCTGGATGTGCGCTTCGAGAACCAAGTGGTCTTCACCCGAACTTCACCTTCCAGCCAACCATGAACACGCACCGCATCGCCGTAGGGCTTGACATCGGCACCACCAAAATCGCCGTGCTCGTCGGCCGACTTGACGCCTACCGAAAACTTGAAATCCTTGGCTACGGTACCGCCCCGAGCATGGGCGTGCAGCGCGGGGTCGTGGTGAACATCACCCAGACCATCGAGTCGATCCAGCAGGCCGTGGAGGCCGCCAAAATCGATTGCGGATGGGACATCAACGGCGTGGTGGTGGGCATCGCCGGCCAGCACATCCGCAGCCTGCAGCACAGCGACTACATCACGCGCATGGACTCCGAGGAAGTCATTGACGAGCTCGACCTGGAGCGCCTGACCGAGAACGTGCACAAGCTGGCCATGATGCCCGGCGAAGAGATCATTCACGTGATTCCGCAGGAGTACAAGGTCGACGGCCAAGGTGACATCAAGGAGCCCCGCGGCATGTACGGCGCCCGCCTCGAGGCCACGTTCCACATTGTGGTGGGCCAGGTAACCAGCATCCGCAACATAGCGCGCTGCGTGAAGTCCGCCGACCTCGACCTCAAAGCCATTAACCTCGAGCCGCTCGCGAGCGCCGAGGCCGTGCTGAGCCAGGAGGAGAAGGAAGCGGGCGTGGTGTTGGTCGACATTGGCGGCGGAACCACCGACATCGCCATTTTCAAGGACGGCATCATTCGCCACACGGCCGTGATACCCTACGGCGGCAACATCATTACCAACGACATCAAGGAGGGCTGCAGCATCATCGAGAAGCAGGCCGAGCAGCTCAAGGTGAAGTTTGGCTCCGCATGGCCGGGCGAAAACAAGGAGAACGAGATCGTTTCGATTCCCGGATTGCGCGGTCGCGACCCCAAGGAGATCAGCCTCAAGACCTTGAGCCGCATCATCCATGCCCGAACGACCGAAATCATCAACGCGGTGTTTACCGAGATCAAGAACTACGGCTACGACCAACCGTCGCGCAAGCTGATCGCCGGCGTGGTGATTACGGGGGGCGGAAGCCAGCTCAAGCACGTGAAGCAGCTCGTCGAGTACCTGACCGGCATGGACACGCGCATCGGCTACCCGAACGAGCACTTGGCCGCCTTGCCTTCGGACCACAGCCTGAATTCGCCCATGTACGCAACCGCCGTAGGCCTGCTCATGAAGGGCCTTGAAGGCCGCGAGGTCGAGGGTTTTGTGCGCGAATCGTCAGAGGCCCCGGCACCGGCCGAAGGGGCTATGGAAACGGCCTGGGATTTCCCCGTAGCTGCAGCGACCGAAGGGCCCGCGGTTCCGGTGGCCGAGCTCGACGAAGTGCCGGAACTCGAAGCCGTTCCCGCGGCGAACGCCGAGGCCGAACCGGCCCAAAAATCCAAAGCCAAGGGCGATTTCTTCAAGCGCTGGGCCGACGGATTCCTGAAACTCATTGACGACAACGATTTGAACTAAGATTATGGACCTCAATCCCCTAGATTTCGACCTTCCCAAGCATCGTTCGTCTGCCATCAAGGTGGTGGGTGTAGGTGGTGGCGGCTCCAATGCCGTCAACTACATGAAGAACCAGGGCATTCGGGGCGTGGACTTCATTGTCTGCAACACCGACGCCCAGGCCCTTACGCACAGCCCCGTTGAAACCAAAATCCAACTCGGAGCCACCTTGACCGAAGGACTCGGCGCCGGCGCCAATCCCGAAGTGGGCGAGCAAGCGGCGCTCGAGAGCTACGCCGAAATCCAGGCCGCACTCGGCGCGTCGACCAAAATGGTCTTCATCACGGCCGGCATGGGTGGCGGAACCGGAACGGGCGCGGCCCCCGTGATCGCCAAGGCATCGCGCGAACTGGGCATCCTCACCGTGGGCATCGTTACCGCTCCGTTCGGGTTTGAGGGCAACATGCGCCTCCGCCAGGCGGAACTGGGCATCGAACGCCTTCGCGAGCACGTGGATTCGCTCATCGTCATCAACAACAACAAGCTGCGCGAGGTCTACGGAAACCTGGGATTCAAGCAGGGCTTCATGAAGGCCGACGAAGTGCTGTCGACGGCTGCGCGCGGAATCGCCGAAGTCATCACGCACCACTACAGCGTCAACATTGACCTGCGCGACGCCAAAACGGTGCTGCACAACAGCGGCACGGCCATCATGGGCAGCGCCAAGGCCGCCGGTTCCACCCGAGCCCTTTCGTCGGTGCGCAGCGCACTCGACAGCCCGCTGCTCAACGACAACCACATCGAGGGCGCACGCTACGTGCTGCTCCTGATTGTGAGCGGAAGCGGCGAACACGAAGTTACCCTGGACGAAATCGGCGAAATCAACGACTTCATTCAGGAGCAGGCAGGCCGCCAGGTCGACATCATTATGGGCATTGGCGAAGATCCGCACTTGGACGACGCACTGCAGGTTACGGTGATCGCCACGGGATTCAGTGCGACCAACCCCATCGGCACGGTGAATCCGGCGGAACCCGAAAAGGTGGTTTACGAACTGCGTCCCGATTCTTCGCCCGGATCGCAGTTCAATTTGTTTGAAGAACCGGTGCGCAGCAAGAGCCCGCTCGAGGCCGAAGCGGTGAGCCCGCTGGATGCCCCCATCGCCAGCGTGCTGGAACCCTTAGCCGAGACCAGCACCCCGGAAGAGCCCGAATCCGATTTTTCGCTTGCCTGGGAGGCGCCCGTTTCTTCGAGTGCGCCCGAAGAACCGGCGATTGCGGCACCGGTCGCCGAGCTCGAGCCCGCCGAAGACGACTTCGTTTTTGAACTGCGGACCGAAGAGCCTTGGGATTTGACTCCCGAAGCCGAGGTGGACTCCGTCGTGGACGCGTCGCGTTCCATGGAAGCGGAAGCAGCGGTTGAGGTTGCACCCGAAGCCCAAGCCGCCACCGAGGCAGACCTTGCCGTTGACGAAGCCAGTCCCACCATGACCTGGACGCTGGACTGGAACGACGAACCCGCGCGTCCGGCGAAGTCCGTGGGTCTGGACGAACTGCTCGCTTTTGAGGCGTCGCTGCGCGGATCGGATGCCGAAACGCCCCTAGCCACGGATGCCGAAGTTCCGTTTAGTGCAGATTTTGCCGAAGCTGAAGCGGTCACCGAATCCGTTGAAGAACCTGCGGCGTTCGACGCACCCGTTGCGTTTGAAGCGCCCGATGCGTTTGAAGCTGCGGACGCCTTCGAGGAACCCGCCGCGATCGAGGCGCCCGTTGCGTTTGAAGCGCCCGCCGCATTCGAGGAACCCGCCGCATTCGACGCGCCGGCAGCCCAACCGCGCCAAACCCCTCGTACGGAAGACGTGCGCTTTGAGGTTCGTACCGCACCGGCATCAGCGATCCTGGCTCCGGAGATTGACCCCGACCGCGACAGCCTTGAAGAAACCATGCGCCGCATGGCTCAAGAGCGCCGAGCCTACCTGCAGGCCTTTAGCCACCGCTTCGGCCAAAACCAAGCGCGCATGCAGCAAGGCGATCTGGACCGCCCGGCCTTTGAGCGCCAAGGTTGGGACCTCGACCCATCGACCCGTTATTCGCAGCAAAACGCGCTGGGCGACCACATGGTCCGGGGCGAAAAAGGCGACCTTGAATTCCGCCAGAATAACTCGTTCTTGCACGACAATGTCGATTGAAGCGTTTGAAGCCCAATTGGGCGAAGACATGAAGGACGCGATGCGCGCCAAAGACCAAGTCCGCCTTGAAGCGGTGCGGTCGATTCGCGCAGCGCTTACTACCGAAAAGACCTCGTCCGCCAACCAAGGCACGCTGAACGACGCTCAAGTGCTCGCGGTGCTTCAGCGCCTTAAAAAGCAACGAATCGAAGCGGCGGAGATTTTCAACGCCCAAAACCGCGCGGACCTTGCCCAGGTAGAAGAAGCACAGCTCGCAGTGATTCAGACATACTTGCCCGAAGCCCTCGAGGGCGAGGCACTCCACAACGCAGTGAAGGAATTGCTCGCCGCCAACGGCATCACCCAAGCCGGCCAATTTGGTCAGGCCATGGGCATCGCTTCAAAAGCCCTTGCGGGCCGCGCTGACGGCAAGGCCATTTCGGCTGCGGTCAAGGCCCTGCTCCAAGGCCAGGGGGCCTAGTACATTCCGTACAGCAGGCGCACCGAGAGCACATCGGCCTTGTCGACCGCCTTTACCGGCACCCGCCAAATTCCGGCCGAGAGGTTGATTTCGTTGCCCCGGTAATCGTAGCGAACGCCGATTTCGGCAAAAGGTCCAGTGGACCCGTCGCGGATGAATGCGGGACCAATACCGCTGTAGTTGCGCACCTGACGCGCAAAGCTTCCGTACCCGAGGTTGACAAAGGCCCCAACCCATGCGTCCGATTCGAGGGTGCTGCCCAAGCCCGTCTGAACGGTGGCCGCCAGGGTGTAGTGGTACCCTAAACTCAGGTTGCCCGCCGAACCTTGGGCCAATGCAATGCCCAGGGGAGCGGTAAGGCCAAACGAGAGTTCATCGCCAACCGGAACCGTAAATCGCGGGGCGTAGGTGATTCCGTTGCTCGAAAACGGCAGCGTCATGGTACTCAAATCCACCCCAACCGATAAATCATACCCCACGGCATGAAACCACTGTCCTTTTGTTAAATCCAGCTGCTGCGCCGAGAGGTCGAAGGCAGCGCACGCGATCGCCGCGGTAATAAGCCATTTCTTCATAGGCTAAAGGTAGTACGCGGTACCTTTGGTGCGTTGTGTACATACCCGTAATTAGTTGGATCACCCGCCAGTACCGGGCTGCCTTTGAGGGCCTCAGTACCGAAGCTTGGGTCCTCGCTACCGTGATGTTCATCAACCGAGCGGGCACCATGGTGCTCCCCTTTCTGGGACTTTACCTGCGCGAAGGGCTCGGCTTTAGCCTTTCGGAAACCGGGTGGATCATGGCCTTTTACGGCGTCGGCTCCATGGTCGGAGCCTTAGCCGGCGGCAGCCTTTCGGACCGATGGGGCTCCTACCAGGTTCAGACAACCGCGCTCTTTGTAGGTTCCGTGCTCTTTTGGATGCTCAGTTTTTTGACGGAATTCTGGTCCCTCGCCCTGGGTGTGTTCGTGCTCACGGCCGTGGCCGACATGGTCCGCCCCGCGAACTCTTCGGCCGTCTTTGAGTACGCGAAGCAGGGCAACATCACGCGGGCTTTTTCGCTAAACCGCATGGCAATCAACCTCGGATTTTCGGTCGGACCGGCCGCGGCGGGCATCATTGCGGCCTGGAGCTACCAGGGGCTTTTTTGGGCCGACGCCGCCACCTGCGCGGCCGCTGGTTTTTTGTTTGTCGGCTTCTTTCGCAAGCGCCGGCCGCGGAGACCGCCGGAGCAGCGGGTGCGGGGCAAGTCGCCCTACCGAGACCGCGGTGCGCTGGCCTTCTCGGGCTTGGTGCTGCTTTTTGCGGTGGCGTTCTTTCAGCTCGTGTCCACACTTCCCCTGTACTACCGCGATGCCCACAACCTGGGCGAGGAACAAATCGGACTTTTGCTCGGCTTTAACGGGCTGCTCATCGTCGCCGTGGAGATGATTTTTGTCAACTGGGCCCAAAACCGCATCGCCCCGCGGCACGCCATTGCCCTGGGTGTTTTGGTTATGGCCCTGGCCTTCGCCAGCCTAAACTGGGCAACCGGCCTGCCGGGGCTTTATGCTTCCATGCTGATTTTAAGTGCCTCCGAAATCCTCGCCATGCCCTTTATGATCTCGTGGATCACCCTCCGGGCAGGCGACCAATCGCGCGGCCGCTACCTCGGACTCTACGCCGCCACCTACGCCCTAGGGCACATCCTGGCCCCGCTCGTCGGAACCTACGTAATTGCGCACTACGGCTACGCCCACCTTTACTACGGGGTCGCCGCACTCTCGCTGTTTACGGCCCTGGGATTCAGCCAGCTACCTCCCGCGATTGGGCGTCAATCACCGCCATCGCCGTAGTATTCACGATTTCGCGCACGCTGCAGCCGAGCTGAAGTACGTGGGCCGGGTATTCCAAGCCCACCAGCAAGGGACCCACGGCCTCCATTCCGGCCATGGACTGCAGCAACTTGTACGAAATGTTGGCCGACGAAAGCCCGGGGAACACAAAAACGTTGGGACCCTTGCCAACCAAGTCACTAAAGGGAAACTGCTCCGCCAGCAATCCGTTGTCTACGGCGAAATTGGCCTGCATTTCGCCGTCCACGATGAGGTCCGGATCGGCGCTGCGAATGCGTTTAAGCGCAGCCCGCATTTTGCGCGGCGTAACGCCGTCACTCGAACCAAAATTGGAGTAGCTCAGCAAGGCCACGCGCGGTTGAATATTCATCTTGCGCACCATTTTGGACACCTCGCCCACAATCTGCGCAATGCGTTCCGAATCCGGATCCTGGTTGATGGTGGTGTCGGCAAAAAACTTCGGTCCCTGCTTGGTCAGCATCACGTAGACCCCGGCCACCGTGGTGCCGGCGCCCTTGGGCCCCAAAATTTCCATAACCGGCCGAACCGCCCGCGTATACTTCACCGTTGCCCCGGTAACGTAGGCGTCGGCATGACCGCAGCGCACCATCATGGGGCCGTAGTAGTCGCGGTTAAACATCAGGCGGCGCGCCTCTTCGCGCCCTACGCCGCGGCGCTGCCTCAGCGAATACAGGGTCTCCGCGTAGTCCGCCAAATGCGGTGCTTGGTTGCTGCGCGGATCAATCATCGGAACGTCCTCAAGCCCCAAATGGTATTCCTCAATCAGGGCCTTGATTTTCGCGACATCGCCCAACAAAATGGGCTGGCAAATGCCCTCCTCCATGGCAATCTGGGCCGCCTTCAGTACGCGGTAGTGGTCGGCCTCGTTAAACACAACGCGCTTCGGGGCGGACTTGGCCTTCTCCACCGCCAGGCGGATGAACTTGTCGTCGCGGCCCAGGCGGCTGCGCAGATCCTCTTCGTAGACCTCCCAGTTCGTGATGGGCTTTTTGGCAACGCCCGTCTCCATGGCCGCGCGCGCTACCGCCGGGGCTACCGTGTAAATCAAGCGCGGATCAAAGGGTTTCGGAATAATGTAGTCCGTGCCAAACGCCAAATTGCGGCTACCGTAGGCCAGGTTGACGATTTCGGGCACGGCCTCCTTAGCAAGGTCCGCAATGGCCTTAACGGCCGCCAGCTTCATGGCCTCGTTAATTTTGGTAGCCCGCACGTCCAGCGCCCCGCGGAAGATGTAGGGAAAGCCCAGGACGTTGTTCACCTGATTCGGATTGTCGCTCCGCCCGGTGGCCATGATCAAATCCTTGCGCGTTTTAACCGCAACGTCGTAGCTGATCTCCGGATCCGGGTTCGCCAACGCAAAAACCACCGGATTTGCCGCCATCGACTGAATCATGTCGGGACTCAAGATGTTCCCCTTGGACAGGCCAACAAAGACGTCCGCATTCACCAAGGCCTCGGCCAGCGTTCGGTGCGGCGTCGCCCGCTTGAAATCCATTTTCTCTTCGGTCAAATCATCGCGTCCGTCGTGAATAACGCCCTTCGAGTCACACATCATGAGGTTTTCGGGAGCCACGCCCAAGGCCAAGTACAGCCGCGCGCAGCTTATGGCCGAAGCCCCCGCTCCATTGAATACCACGCGCACCTCGCTGAGCTTTTTGCCCACCAACTCCGTGGCGTTCAGCAGCGCAGCACCCGTAATGATGGCGGTACCGTGCTGGTCGTCGTGCATGATGGGAATGTCCAGTTCCTCGCGCAAACGTTTTTCGATGTAGAAGCAGTCCGGTGCCGAAATGTCTTCGAGGTTGACGCCGCCGAAGGTGGGCGCCAGAATTTTCACGGTCTCCACAAACTTATCGGGATCCTTGGTGTCGAGCTCAAGGTCAAATACGTCGATGTCTGCAAAAATTTTGAACAAAACGCCTTTGCCTTCCATCACCGGCTTCGACGCAAGAGGACCGATGTCGCCCAATCCCAATACCGCCGTGCCGTTGCTGATTACGGCCACCAAGTTGCCTTTGGCCGTGTAGCGGTAGGCGTCTTCGGGATTCGCTGCAATCTCCAAACAGGGTTCGGCCACGCCCGGTGAGTAGGCGATACTGAGGTCGCGCTGGGAATTCGAAGGCTTTGTGGGCACCACTTCCACCTTTCCGGGGCGGTGTCCCTCGTGGTATTCTAATACATCTCGCTTGCGAATCGGCGTCTTTTTCATAGCTGCAAAGGTCTGCCGAAATTTAACATACGAGGTGCCTTGGGCGACTTAACTTTGGCGTAACAAACGGAATCACCCATTTAATCCGAATTTAACGTGTACACTGGATTGCTTCACAGCCACCGCAGCCTTGCCTACCTGTTTCTTATCGCAGCCCTTGCTACCGTCCTTGTCGCCCTATTCAACCGGCTCCAAAGCAAGCCAACAAGTAGGGCATTAAACGGATTAACCCTGGCCACCTTGATCACGGGTCACCTTCAGCTCCTCTTTGGCTTGGCCCTGTACTTCGTTGGACCGTGGTTCGGACTCCTTGCCGAAAACGCCGGCGAAGTCATGCGCACCCCGGAACTCCGCCTGTTTGCCGTCGAGCACCTGAGCGTAAACCTCATTGGCATTGCCCTGGTCACCGCGGGACGCATCCGATACAAAAAACTCGACAGCGACCACCGCAAGCACCAAGCCGTCATTGCCTACGTCGGACTCGGACTCCTTCTCATCGCCAGCCGCGTTCCCTGGGACCGACTGTTCTAACTTTGGGGCATGATTGATCGGCGACCCCGACAGGGGCCAGAGCGCTGCGTGCTCGTTGGCGCCGTTACCCGCACCCAGGACGAAACCAAAGCCCAGGAATACCTGGACGAACTCCGCTTTTTGGCCGACACCGCCGGAGCCGAGACGGTGGCCGTGTTTACCCAAAAACTCGACAAACCCGACCCCACGCTGTTTTTGGGTTCCGGCAAAATGGACGAAATCAAGGCCTACGTCGAATCCGAAGACATCGACCTCATCATCTTTGACGACGAACTCACGCCGTCGCAGCTCAAAAACATCGAACGCCTCTTTGAGCGCAAGGTGATGGACCGGACCAACCTCATCCTCGACATTTTTGCGGCCCGCGCCCAAACGTCCTATGCCCGCACTCAGGTAGAGCTGGCCCAGTACGAATACCTGCTGCCCCGACTGACGCGCATGTGGACCCACCTGGAGCGCCAAAAGGGCGGCATTGGAATGCGGGGTCCCGGTGAAACCCAAATTGAGACCGACCGCCGCATCATCAAGC
>JACCDI011145660.1_pt1 | contig 12940 bp, 1 predicted proteins | sample 7442791 | NCBI WGS metagenome assembly JACCDI01 (sample SAMN15323434, study PRJNA562643) | freshwater metagenome | isolation source: river surface water | place: USA:Blue River Watershed | collected 2017-08-15
TACTCAGGCAGAATAAATACAACATTTCATAAGTAATTGATTTTCAAAAATTAATTGGATTGAAAAAATAGGGTAAAATAAGGTTGGTCCTAATTTTACTCATTCTCAACCTAATATATTTTTTCAAGCGCGCGAGAGGTTGTAACTTGCAAGAATACGCAAATATCCTCATGAAAAAATACTTCTCTCTCCTTGCCCTTATCGCCCTGATTTCAACCCCGTTCTTTGCCCAAGTACCCGCCTATGTCCCTACCTCCGGCCTCGTCGGGTGGTGGCCTTTCAACGGCAATGCCAATGACTTGAGTGGGAATGGAAATAATGGAACGGTTAACGGCGCAACGTTAACGACGGATCGGTTTGGAAATGCGAGTGGCGCATATGCATTCAATGGAACTTCCAGTAATATTCGCGTTACAAACTCCCCTTCATTGAACAACGCATCTGTAACTGTTAGTGGGTGGTTTCAAACAAACAATTTACCGACAGACGACGGATTGACCGCAAAAGGAATCGTTGGGAAATGGTGGCAAACAAATAGTGCTTGTAATTCAAATTATAATGCCTACTTGATGTGTATCACCAAACCTTTCGGTCAAAGTTCATCCTATCTCGGTGCAGCTACAGATTATTACGAAGGAAACATATTTTACACAACAACGAACATAGCCGTCAATAATTGGTATCATTTTTCATTCGTTCACGACGCTGCCACAGGCGGCAAACTTTACATTAACGGACAGCTTATTAATTCAAACAATGTAAGTGGTGGTATTTGCAACTCGCTTAACGACATCATTTTTGGTGCAGATAACAATAACGGTCAGTTGTATAGATTTCTTAACGGAAAACTCGATGACATCGGAATTTGGAACCGCGCCTTGACGCAAGCTGAAATCACAGGGCTTTATTCCATAACCCCGGCACCTTCAATCGCTACTACACCAACAAATGCAACAATTTGTACAGGCCAAAGCGCAACACTCACCGCCTCTGTGGCGAATTCTGGAACACCATGCGCTTCAACAGGCCTACCAAGTTCATTAACAACAGGCCTTGTTGGCTACTGGCCATTCTGTGGAAATGCGAATGATGCTTCTGGGAATGGGAATAATGGAACCGTGAATGGTGCAACATTAACCTCCGATCGCTTCGGAAATGCGAATAGTGCTTATAGTTTTGATGGGGTTGATGATTTAATTCAAATAGCTCCAAGTCCAAGTTTGAACAATTTTAATAATTCTATATCAATTTGCGCATGGGTTTATTCAAATGGCTTAAGCGGCAATCCTTCATATGGGAATCAAGATTTGCAAGGTATATTTGGGCCGGCCACATGGCTGATCAATGATGGAGGTTTTTTCTTAAGGTTATATGATGGAAACTTTGATAACACAAACAATCGCGTCTTTAATTATTCCAATAGCTTACCAAATGTTTCATTAACGAGTTCTAATATTGTAAATACAAGTATTTGGGAACAAGTTATTTGCACATATGATGGCAATGCTATTAAAATTTTTAGAAATGGAATTCTTACAGATCAGCAAATCGTAGGAGGTGCGTTAACTTATAGTTTGAATACCTTAGGTAGATACTATACAATTGGACAGTGTATAGATTGGGCATTAAGTACAAATATTCAGGCATTCAATGGTAAGCTCGACGATATTGGTATCTGGAACCGCGTGCTTACAGCAGCAGAAATCCAACAACTCTATACCCAAGGACAAGCTACCTATTCTTGGTCACCAGGCGGAGCAACAACACCGTCCATTACGGTTTCGCCTACCACAACAACTACTTACACTTGTACAATTACAAACGGGGGGGCGACATCAACAGTTAGCCAGACGATTACTGTAAACCCTACTCCTACTGTGAATGCAGGAGTTGATCAAAACATTTGCAGTGGTTCAACAGCAACCTTAACAGCAACTGGGGCGGCAACTTATTCTTGGACCAACAGCGTTCAGAATGGGGTGGCTTTCACACCAATTGCAACAACTACCTACACGGTTACGGGTACCGACGCTAATGGCTGTACGGCCACCGACGCAGTAACTGTGACACTTGTTCCTACACCAACAATCTCTGCAACAAACACAACGATTTGCGCGGGGCAAAGTACAACACTTACGGCTGCTTCTACGGGTTCAGGAACGCCATGTGCCTCTACGGGTTTAAATGGCTCACTAACCACAGGTTTAGTTAGCTTCTGGCCTTTCTGTGGCAATGCGAATGATGCTTCTGGGAATGGGAATAATGGTACGATTAACGGCATCAACTATGTTAATGACCGATTTAATAACCCAAATTCCAGTATAGAAATTACAGATGGACTTGATATTATGTGCTCATCGAATCAATTCACTAATCCCAATAATTTTTCGATTAGTTTGTGGTTTAACTCTTCAAATACAATATCAAGCTCACCAGAAGGCTTAGGGCGAATTTTTGGTTTTGATAACGGTCAATGCACACACCTTTTTAACCAAGATCGATATATAGATTTAATGGCTAATGGTCAAATTAGATTCCATATCAATCATACAACTGGAAATTATTTTGCATATTCTAACCCAGGCAAAAACAATGGTCAATGGCAACATGTCGTATGTACATTTGGAATTGACGGAATGAAGATATTTGTTAACGGAGTACTCGAAGGTTCAAATTCAAACAATTTAATTTCAAGTTATAACGGTTATTGGAGAGTCGGTGGGTTAAATAATACTAACAGTCCAAGTTTACTTGGTAAAATTGATGATATATTATTATATGATCGAACAATTAACACCACTGAAATCCAACAACTCTATACCCAAGGACAAGCTACCTACTCTTGGAGCCCAGGTGTTGCAACAACTCCTTCAATAACAGTTTCGCCGACTACAACAACTACTTACACTTGCACCGTGACCGATGCGAATGGCAATTCATGTTCGCAAGACCAACTGATCACTGTAAACCCTACTCCTACTGTGAATGCAGGAGTTGATCAAAACATTTGTAATGGTTCAACAGCAACATTAACAGCAACTGGGGCGGCAACTTATTCTTGGACCAACAGTGTTCAGAATGGAGTGGGATTCACGCCAATTGCAACAACTACCTACACGGTTACTGGTACCGACGCAAATGGCTGTACGGGCACCGACGCGGTAACTGTTACTCTTGTGCCAACACCTACGATTAGTGCAACAAACACCTCCGTTTGTGCAGGGCAAAGCACGACTTTAACTGCGAGCACAACGAGTGGAACATCGAATTGCCCTTCACTTGCTGGCTCACTAACAACTGGCCTTGTTGGCTACTGGCCATTTTGCGGAAATGCGAATGATGTCTCTGGGAATGGCAATAATGGAACCGTGAATGGTGCAACTTTAACCACTGACCGCTTTGGTAATGCGAATAGTGCTTATAGCTTCAATGGATCGAATTCGATTGATATTGGCACCAATGGATTTGCAACAGACAATAGCCAGGTAACTTTAAGCGGATGGGTATATATTACAACCAACCCTGCAGGTGTTTCATATATTGTGGGCTATGGAAATCCAAATTTAGAAGGAAGCGTTTTTGCCACCGGGGTATATGGCTCAGGTGGTTTGTTCGGTACTTTCTATGGAGCAATTTATGACGCCATTTCTAATATCAATTGCCCTTTAAATAGTTGGAATTTAATTACTACTGTGAAGGAGACAAACGGAACTGTTAAAATATATCTGAATGCGAATTTGATTTACACTCAAACTGCTGCCACACCTCAAATCAGTAACGTTTCAGGGCGCATCGGTAGAGCAGTTTGGAATTCAAGTGAATATTGGAACGGGAAAATTGACGACGTAGCCGTGTGGAACCGCGCACTTACCGCAGCCGAGATTCAGCAACTCTACACAACAGGCCAAGCCACCTACAGCTGGTCTCCAGGTGGGGCAACAACTCCTTCAATAACTGTATCGCCGACCACCACAACTACTTACACTTGCACCGTCACTGATGTGAATGGAAATAGTTGTAGTGCAGCGCAAACCATTACTGTTATACTGTTCAACGGCGTCAATGCAGGTGCTGATCAGAGCATTTGTAGCGGTGGTTCTGTTACGCTCAATGCTACGGGTGCAACTACATTCTCTTGGAACAACAACGTTCAGAACGGGGTAGCTTTTTCACCATTAAGTAGCGGAACTTACATCGTAACTGGCACGCAAAACGGTTGTACTTACGCAGATACAGTGGCTGTTACAGTTGTGGCAGACCCGCTTATTTCGAATCCTGTGAGTGCAAGTTATTGCCAAAATGGAGGAACAGCAGCAGCACTTTCTGCGAGTGCAAACGGCGGTCTTGCAAGTGCCTATACCTACCAATGGTACAGCAATACAAACATTGCCAACTTTGGTGGAACCGCAATTGCTGGTGCTACCTCTGCTAATTATGTGCCATCGCTTTCTAGCGCCGGAACTTTCTATTATTACTGTACAGTGACACAAGGCTCTGCAACAAGCGGCTGCTTGGCCACCTCTGGCGGCGCTTCAGTGAGTATCGGTGTACAACCCGCTATTACTAGCCAACCAACAGCAAGCCAATCTGCTTGTGTGGGCGCAAGTCTCAATGACCTCACTATTACAACTACAGGTGGAATAGGCAGCGCTGCTTATCAGTGGTATGCCAACACTACGGCTTCTACAACTGGTGGGACGGCAATTGTCGGTGCGAACTCCGCATCGTATGCGCCATCGAGCACAACGGCAGGCAATTTTTATTATTACGCAATGGTCAGCTACCCGAGCGCAGCCACAAGCTGTGCGCAAGCGACGAGCCAAGTTGCCAACGTCAATATCATCAATGACCCGATATTTACGCAAGTGCCACCAGCCAATCAAACGGTATGTATTGGCGGCACTACACCTGCCCTTACGATATCAACAAGCGGCGGTTCTGGCACAGCAAGTTACCAGTGGTATTTGGTCAACGGCAATACCTACACGACCATTCTTGGCGCTACCAACCCAAGTTATACACCACCAGCCTTCAATTTAGCTGGAAACTACGCTTACTCAGTTGGCATGACCCAAACCTTAGCTGGTTGTGGAACCGGATTCTCGCCAGTGGCCAATGTGAGTGTGGTTGCCGACCCAACGGTGTCTACCCCAACAGGTGCAAGTTATTGTCAGGGAGGTGCAGCAAGTGCACCGCTAACCGTAATTGCCACAGGTGGCATCAATGCTGGTTATACTTATCAATGGTACAGCAACGGTAGCAACAACAATTCAACAGGTATTCCAATTAGCGGCGCCAACGCAGCCTCATACACCCCGCCTACCAACACAATTGGTAATTTATACTATTACTGTATGGTGAATCAGGGGTCTGGTTGCCAAGCGAGCTCTGCTCCTGCCGCCATTCAAGTTGGCCCTGGCCCGGCATTTACCACTCAGCCAATTGCGAGCCAAACGGTTTGTGCTGGCGCGAGCTTAAACACACTCACTGTTGCCTATTCAGGTGGTGTGGGCACCCCTACATATCAATGGTTCAGCTCTACCACCAATAACAATTTTGGCGGAACACCTATTGCCGGCGCAAGCAACACCAGCTTTACGCCTAACCCTAATGTGGTCGGCTTGAATTACTACTATTGTGTGGTTTCTTATGCTGCATTTACCACCTGCTCGAACATCACCTCGAATGTGGCACAAGTGAATGTGATATCGAATCCAGTTTTCAGCAGTTCGCCATTGGCCAGCCAAACCATTTGTCAAGGATCAGGAGCCCAAACTTTGAGCTTCGCTACCTCTGGCGGATCTGGCACGGCGAGTTATCAGTGGTATAATGTCAATGGCAGCAACTACACACCAATTCTAGGTGCAACAGGACTCACCTACACTCCACCGACCAACCTTCCGGTCGGAACTTACAACTACGCAGTTGCGATGAATCAGGCTGCAAGTGGCTGTAGTACAGGCTTCTCCTCTAATTCAGAACTTGTAGTCCTTGCACAACCAGTTGTAAGCACACCAGTTGGAGGGGTTTATTGCCAAGGCGGAAGCGGCCAAGCACTGAGTGTGAGCGTAAGTGGTGGGCTTGGTTCAAGTACTTATCAGTGGTACCAACACACCATCAATAGCAACAGTGGTGGTACGGTAATTCCACAAGCAACATCAAGTACATACACTCCTTCTTTGAGCAGTTTAGGTACACTATACTATTACTGTGTAGTGACGCAAAACGCAGGGTGTGCGTCGAGTTCTGCGGTTGCTACGGTTGTCAGTAACCCAAGCCCTGTGATCAGTACGCAACCAATTGCGAATCAAACCATTTGTACGGGTGGTACGCCAAGTGCACTTACAGTGAGCTACACTGGAGGTGTAGGAGCCGCAAGCTACCAGTGGTACTCCAATGCGCAAAATTCAAATGTAGGAGGAACTCCAATTACAGGCGCTACCTTCAGTACCTACACTCCGAGTAATTTCACTACAGTGGGTAGTTCATTTTATTATTGTGTGGTGAGTTTATCGAACAGCAGCTGCCCAATCGTTACCTCAAACGTTGCTGTGATCAATGCAGTGGCAAACCCAAGCGTCAACGGACCACTCAGTGCAACCTATTGCCAAAGTACGTCAGTAGCACAACCTTTAAGTGTTGTGGCAAACGGCGGCACATCAAACAACTATAACTATCAATGGTTCAGCAATGCCAGCAATGCGAACTTCGGAGGAAATCCTATTCTCGGGGCAAACAACGCGAATTATACGCCGAACATCAATGGTTCGAGTACTTATTATTACTGCGTAGTGAGTCAGGGGGGTGGTTGCCAAACGGCATCTACACCTGCTGCTGTCACAATTGTGAGTGCTCCGACTGTGAGCAGCCAGGCGCTCAGCCCGCAATCGGTTTGTATCGGCGGTACACCTCAAGCCCTGACGATTGCCACAACAGGCGGCGTAAGCGCTCCAAGCTACCAATGGTATAGCAACAATTCCAATACAATTGTAAATGCAACAGCCATTGCAAACGCCAATAGCCCAAGTTTTACACCAAATAGCGCCAGCACGAGCGGAACTCTCTATTATTTCTGCCAAGTCACCTACCCTGCAAATAGCGCCTGCCCAACTTTAGTCTCTAATGCTGCTATTGTAAATGCAGTAGCCGATCCAGTTGTGAGCAGCCCAAATAGTGGAAGTTATTGTCAGAACACCACTAGCGTAGCGCCTTTGAGTGTAACGGCCAGCGGTGGTATCAATACAAGCTATACGTATCAATGGTACAGCAACACTGCTAATTCTACGATTGGAGGCACGCCAATTGCGGGTGCCAATACGAATACTTACGTGCCGTTGGTCAATCAAATTGGCACCATTTACTATTACTGTGAGGTCACTCAAGGGAGTGGTTGTGCGGCGCTTTCGGGCTTGAGCGCAATTAGCGTTGGCGTAGCCGCTACAATGAACCAACAACCAATTACTGCACAAAGCCTTTGCTTAGGGCAAACACCGAGCCCATTGACTGTGGCCGTAAGCGCTGGAAACTATGCGCTCACTTACCAATGGTATAGCAACATCAACAACAGCACGAGCGGCGGCAGCCTCATTGTGGGGGCCACCAGCGCAAGTTTTCTTCCGCCAAGTAATGTTTTAGGAACAAAATACTACTATTGTATTGTGACTATAGCTGGCGGCGGTTGTGGCAATCTCACAAGTAACACCGCAAGCATCAGTGTCGTGACCACGCCATCGATGTTCCAGCCAAATAGCCAATCGATTTGCTGTCAGGCATCGAGCGCTCCGGTCAACTTTGTAGGAACGGCCTCGAGCTACAGCTGGACAGCCAGCTCGAGCTCGCCTTTACTCACAGGTTTCAGCAGTACTGGAAACGGCGATATTCCTGCTAATGTGCTCACCAACAACAGCAGCACACCTCAAAATATTGTCTACCTCGTGACGCCAAGCAACCAAGGTTGTAACGGCACACCTGTGCAGTTCAATATCAGTGTGATGCCATGTCTGTCGGTTAGTGTACCGTCTGACCAATATTATTGTGCTGGCGAGTCAGTTCCGGCTTACGTATTTGCTGGAGTTGGGCAAACTTACAGCTGGGTCAATACCAATACAACCATTGGCCTTCAGAATGCGGGCATCAACTTTGTGCCGAATTTTGTAGCTCAAAATACATCGGGAATCACTCAAGTTGCGACTATTTCTGTGACACCCAATTTCATGGGTTGTGCCGGAGCAACGCAAAGTTATACGATTGCTATATATCCTTTACCAGTCATGGATGCCGGGCTTGATCAAGAAATATGTATTGGCGGTTCGGTAACACTCAATGCAAGTGGCGCTCCAATAGTTGTTTGGGACAACGGTATTCAGGACGGGCTTCCTTTTGTTCCGAATTCAACTGCGACTTACACGGTAACAGGTACCGACAACAACGGCTGTCAGAGCTCGGATGTAGTTGTGGTCACGGTAAACAACCCAACAAGTGCAACCTTGAACGTAACAGCTTGTGATGCCTATACGCTCAATGGGCAAACCTATACGGCAAGTGGCACTTATTCGCAATTGCTTTCAAATAGCGCGGGCTGTGATTCAACGCTCACCTTGAACTTAACCTTGAATTATGCGCCAAATCAGCCAAACATCTACGTCCAAAACCAGGTCAATCTTTCTACGGACCTCGTTCCTGGACTCACTTACCAATGGATAACTTGTTCGGACCTCACGCCAATTTCTGGGCAAACCGCCATCACCTACAACCCAACATCGAACGGCGTTTATGCAGTGGTGGTAACGAACGGCTGTGGATCCGATACCTCGCTTTGTACGAGCATCACCACAATTGGCCTCGACGACCACCTTTCTTCACAGATTTTGCTTTACCCGAATCCGAACAACGGCGTGTTCACCCTTGAAATGCCTCAGGCCCTTATTGGCCAAACCATTCAGATTTTCGACATGGCCGGCCGACTTATTCAAGAAAACACCGCTCAAGAAATGAAACAGCTCATCGAACTCAATGACGTCGCAACAGGTAGCTATTGGTTGCGCATCGGCAGCGAAACTCCGATGAAATTGGTGAAGAATTAAAATGAACTAAGTTGAACTCAAAAGGCTGAATAAATCAAGGCTTGCCAGTTTTTTAAGCTCAACAATTGAACCTAACTTTGTAAGTTGAATAGAATGCCACAAAATTACGCTCTCCGACATATGAAAAACTACTCTCAAACGAGCCTAAAACTCAAATTTATACTGGGTTTACTCAGTCTCCTATTTGTACATTTTTCATATGGGCAAGGTGGGCCAAGTTTGAATATCGGCAGTAATCAAATCATATGTTCGGGCAGTAATACAGCTATTGTTTCGGCCACACTGAATAACTTAGGAGGCCTGACCATACTATCCTATTCCTGGACAGTAGACGGTGTTGCTACAGGGTCAAGTACATCTTCGAGCATTACGGTAAATGCGAGTTTAAGTCCGAATAACCCTCAAAATGTAGCTTGTACTGCTCTACTTTCAGACAGTACCACTGACAGCGACCAAATGAAGGTGTACACAATAAATCCCGGAGTAATTGCAGGTGATCAGTTTTCATGTACTTCGCCCTATGATCCAGACCCGTTTACAAGTACCAGTGGAGGAACTACCTCACTAAATAACGTCAACAATTTTTCTCATACGTATCAATGGGAATCTGCCACCAATATCAATGGCCCTTGGACGCCTATTGCAGGTGCAACAAATGCAACATACAACGCTCCAAACATCAGTTCAACAACCTACTTCCGCAGGGTTTTAGAAGTAACAATTGGTAATAACACCCCCATAACAGAAACATGTATTTCCAATGTGCTTACCGTTCAGGTTTTAAATGCGCCTACAATTAGCGCAACCCCATGTATTAACAGCGGTTCAACGGCTAGCCTTAGTGTGAATTTTAATCCATCATTACCTTCGGGGTATACCGCAACTTATCTTTGGTCGGGACCAAATAATTTTTCAGGATCTAATGCCACAGTAAGCGTTCCTAACTTTGGTTCAAGCAATGTTGGAAGCTACTATGCCAATGTAACTGTATCTGGAAATGGAAATTCATGTCCGTATCCTTTTTTAAGTACAACATTAAATTTAAATCCTAACACACCAACATTTACGCTACCTACAAATGGGTGCCCAGTAACAGATTACAATCCTTTGTCATTCACGCCGCAGACGGGAGTGAGTTATCAATGGACTGTTACTCCATCAAGCAATAGTATTGGTTTAAATTCAAATAATCCGACATTTATTTTTGGCAGTGGAGGCAGCAACCAGATTACCTACTCTGTGTCGGTTGTTGCTTCATTAGGTTCTTGTTCATTGCCCTCCTCAACGCAAAGTATAACTATTTTAAATCTTGCCAATGCGGCTCCGGAGGTGTCTGGTGTAAATTTACAAGTCATCAATGGTGTCAATACCTACCCTATTTGTTCGGGAACGAGTACTTCTACTGCTTTAGTTTACAACAATAATTTCAGTAATCCTCCGAATACAACTTATACCTACAGCATTAATAACGGGCCGTCTAATCCTATTGATACGGGTGTTGTGGTTCCAATAATTTATGGGAGTAATTCATTTGTAATCACAGCCAATAACGGCGTTTGTAGTTTAACAAACGCCATTAACATTTATTCAGGATCAAATCCATACGTGGCATTGGGAGGAAGTAATTCTATTAATCTCTGTCCAGGTTCAACTGTCAATTTTACAATTGACCCAACGCAAAGTGTTGGTGTTACAAATCCACCAGGAACCACTTACTCATTGGTCTTTAGTGATGTTGCCGGGTCAATAAACTTTAGCAATTTATTGAATGACACCATTATAGCGCATCAATACAATACCACATCATGTAATATTTCAAATGCTGGAACAACATTTCCAAACAATACCTATTATGCTGTAATAACGGCTCAAAACCCTTGTGGAACAACACAAAGTTTCTATTCACCTATTACGGTACACGATTTACCAACAGCAGACTTTTCTGTTTCAGATTCCACCATCTGTGCTGGTCAAACAATTACCGTAACGAGTTTAGGAGCACAAGGATCCATTGCCGGAACCAGTTCACCATATAACTGCTCTCCCCAAGGTAAATTCAAATGGTTGATCACCGGCGGAACCTTAGGAACAAATTTCACAATAGGCGCAGGTCAACAACTAGGAACAACAAATACCCAATGGGGAAATACAGCAACTAACGGATCGAATACACTAAATGTTACATTTACTACCCCAGGTTATTACACTATTTCACAAGTCTATTATAACTCATGTGGTTCAGATGTTAAGGTACGCAACATCTGCGTCATCAGCCCTCCTACCTGTCAATTTACGGCAACACCTTCAAGCGGATGTTCGCCATTGACTGTTGCGATCAACAATACAACCGTAGCACCTACCTGTGGAGGCACACCAGTACCACTCACCTATGCTTGGACGGTTACCTCTCCAACAGGTACCACTGCGAGTTATACGACGAGTACGGCACAAGCTCCAGGAAATTTAGTGTTAACTAACCCATTGACAACACCTCAAACATTTACGATTTCACTTACAGTTACACCAAAAGATCCGTACAACACTGCTGTCAATTTTGGAAATCCCAACTGTTTTTCGACATGCAGCCAAACCGTTACGGTTAATCCTAAACCCATTTATACACCTGTTAATATTTCGACTTGTAGTGATCCATATACGGCTGCTATTAATCTTCAAAGTGCAACAAATATTGCGAATTGCACTTATAGTTGGCAGGCCAGTGACAATACAAATGTAATCGGAGAGTCTACAACTCCTCAAACGACTACTACCATCAATGACATACTCGACAACACAGTCACAAGTCCTCAAACCATCAGTTATTCTGTTGTACCCACTTCGCCACTTGGCTGTGCTGGAAATGCAGCGACATCAACAATTCTTTTGAATTACGTAGATGCGGGTGTCATCTCATCTGATATCACAGTATGTAATGGCGCAGACCCAGGCCCAATAACAGGGACCACACCAATTGGGGCGGGAACTCCAAGCTACCAATGGCAGAGTTCAGCCAATGGAGGAACAACTTGGAGCAATATTGCATCAAATGGAACAAGTGCAATTTATGATCCGCCAGCTGGAATAGCTGCTAGCACTTGCTTTAGACGAATTGTTACTTTTAATTCTAATGGAACCAATTGCCAGGCTACATCTAATATGGTCTGTATTACAGTGAACACAGTAAGCCCTGGTACAATAAGTGCGACCCAAAATATCTGTGCAGGTGATGACCCTGTTGCGCTCAATGTTGTTACGAATGCGAGCGGAAGTGGTATAATCAGTACTATTTGGCAACAAAGTTCTAATGCATCAGGGCCTTGGAATTCAATTTCTGGGCAAACAGGAAACACTTACGACCCACCTGCACCAAGTACATCTGTCTATTACAGTATATTAGTTACAAGCGCACAAAATGGCGTCTTTTGTACGGCAAATACACCGTCAATAGCCATTAATATTTACAACCTTTCTCCGGGTTCTATTGATGCGAATCAAACGATTTGTGTTGGTGGTGACCCAATTGCGTTTACTAGTGTTGCAGCAACATCCAATGCACCTCAGATTGCATACCAATGGCAAAGCTCCACTGACAACACAAATTGGTCGAATATTCCGAGTGCAACCAGCGCAACCTATGATCCGCCAGTACTGAGTACAACCACCTATTACCGACGTATGGTTTCTGCATTAGTAGGCGGTTCAATTGTTTGTCAAAATACATCAAATACGATTTCAGTGACCGTTGTAACCGACCCTTCGGTTACTTCACCAACAGGTCAAACGATTTGTACCGGAGGAACGCCAAATGCACTAACAGTAACTGCGAGTGGTGGTATCAATTCTAATTATAGCTATCA
>JACCDI010212119.1_pt1 | contig 12925 bp, 13 predicted proteins | sample 7442791 | NCBI WGS metagenome assembly JACCDI01 (sample SAMN15323434, study PRJNA562643) | freshwater metagenome | isolation source: river surface water | place: USA:Blue River Watershed | collected 2017-08-15
TGTATTGAAAAATTATGAAAAACACATCTGATATATTAAAAACATTCATTGATGAACCAAACATTTTAAATATTTATTTGTTTGGTTCATCTTTGTATAACACACGTAACGAAAATAGTGATTATGACTATATAGTTGTGTGTAAAGAACTACTTGGTTATGGCACATTGCTTAATATTGGTGATGAAACATTTCATTTTCACACTTTAACTAATTTCCAATCATTGCTTGATTTGAATGAAATACAAGCACTTGAATGTATGTATTGCCCAGATATATACAAAATAAAAGAAAATCATACTTTCAATTTTGTTATAAATACATCTAATATCAGAACAAGTATCTCTACTATTACATCAAATAGTTATGTTCGTGGTAAAAAGAAATTGATTATCCAAGGTGATTACGATAAGTATCTTGGAATCAAATCAATATTCCATTCAATAAGAATATTAGATTTTGCTATACAAATATTATCAGAAGGTAAGATATATAACTTTGAATCAATGAATTGGATATTGGAAGATTTATTGAAAATATCCAAAGATAAAGAAAGTGTAGAATTATGGAATTTGATAAATAATAAATATTTATCGGTATATCAACTTAAAGGCTCTATATTTAGAAAATTAGCACCTAAAAATATAAATGATAAAATAGTTATTGATAAAAAGAAACTTACTATTTCTTATAAAGGAGAAAAGTATAGTTTTGAAAACAATAACGATTTCAAAACTATACAGAAATTACTAGCTTCAATAAACGAATAAATCACCTTTTTTAACTAATGGTGATAAATCTCGTTTATTGTTGCATACCGAACATGCACATATCATATTAGAATAGGCAAATTTCAATCCACCTAGTGATTGTGGTATAACATGGTCAATAGTTGCTAATTGATTCTGTTTTGTTGAGTTTCTGTTTGTACCACGAATCAAATTTTCAGCACCACATATTTCACATTTCAACATACCATATTTTTGATATATCATATCAAAAAATGTATTTTTATTAGTAGTTAACATATAAGATTCATTCTTTTTCAAAGAAGTAAGAATGATTTTATCAAATATGTAATCCATATCCAATTTTCTATAATGTTTTTTCAATAAACGATATTGATATGATGATTTAGAATCCATATAATAATATTTAACAATACAAAGTTACATATAATATTTGATATATACTAATTAGGATATTTGTTTTTTTATTTGTAACTTTGTGTTATAAAACTAATATATACATTATGAAAAATAAAATAATGAATTTCAGAGATTATTGTAATAAAAAACAATCGGATATTGAAAATGACACAACATTTATAATAACCACAGAAGGTGTTAATATTGACACTACTAATAAGTGTGTGTATGTAGATTTGACACACGAAAATAATGTTGACACATCAGTTGCAATGAATCCAACATATTCTAATATTGACGGTTATGATGTTGTGTCAATATTCAAAAGAAAACACAATGATGATAAAAGTGATGGAAATCCATTGGTATATGCATTAAAAAACATCAAAGGTTGGAAAATTGATAAAAAAGATATTATAAAATTATTACATCAATTTGTTGATATATCAAATAAAATAGATTCTAAATACGATACGATAATAAGTATTCCTTCATCTAATGATTTGAATAATAAATTTCTGTACCGTTTGAATCGAATAATAAAATGTGATGATAAAATAACCGACCATTTATTCAGCAAAATGTATGTTGATGAAGTTGTAGAAAATATTGATTATCCATCAATGACAAGTGATGAAATAAGTATCATGGATGCTGCTATAAGAAAAATAAAAGATAAACATTTCACGTTTAAATCAATACCAGTTGATTTGAGGAAATATATAAAAAACATTTGGGACGATAGTTTTAGTTGTAGTGATTTAGGTGTGGCTGATAAAATAAATGATAAAAATATATTAATACTTGATGACACCATAGCTAGTGGGCAAACAATATCAACTTTTTGTGATACAATATTAAAAAACTATGCACCTAAATCGGTTACTATAATAACTTTATTCTCGGCATTATAATTGACAAAAAATAAGGGTTTAAAAACCCTTATTTTTTTATTCTTTTCTAATAGTAAGATTAGTAATCTGCATATCACCACTTAAAATAGTACTTATCATTTCAATAGATAAAACACTATTAATTGTAGTATTAACAGATACTGGATTTGTCATAACTAAATCTGTTCCTGAGAAATAAGATGCATTACCAGTACTCAAATATTTAACATTACCTTGACCGATAATAGTACCAGCCACACCAAGTGATAATACCGTAAATTCAAAATCTAATTCAAAAAAGTTATTTACTTTTGGTGATGCTATTTGGAAAGATGCACTTGTAACTATCACATTACTACCGAAATGTAATCTAAATGTCATATTTGAATCAGCACTAATATTGATATATCCCCTCATTTTAATAGAAACAGTATCACCAACATCAAAACTATTTGCTAAAAAAGTAGGTGAACCAATATCAGAACCAAGATTAGTGATAAAACTGTTATAATCTACATATCCACCAGTACCAGTTACTGTTGCTCTATTTACTTGTTTATAAAGCATTTTTCCAGCATTATCAACATATTTTTTAGTAGCTAGATAATTATCAAAACTAGAATCATTTGTCCATGTTTGGGTATAATCACCTAAATATTTAACACCACTATTATTTGCACTATAAATAGTTAATCCAGTAGTATTAGCAGCAAAGAATCCACCAAGTCCACCAACAGCATTAGAACTATCTAAAATTGCAGATGTGTTATTGATTAATAATCCAGTTTCAGCAGTAGATGTTAAAGCCAAAGAATAAGTTGATATATCAACACTAGTATCTTTTATTAAAACACCACCTAATTCAGCATTTGTAGTATCAGCAGTTAAACCATTTCTGAAAGTTAAATTACTACCAGTACCTGTACCTACTTGTAAAAATGTAGTAGTATTATCAGTATAAGTAAATAAATGTCCAGCATTACCACTTACTGTTGTTGCTACAACATCTTTAATAACTTTAACACCATTGAAAACATGGTTTGTGTTATCCCACACATATACATCACCATTACTAAGTAATGGGGGTGTACCACTACCAACCGGTAATGTGAAACCAAATTCATCGATGTTTATTCTTTTCCAATTATTATCGGCTATACATATATAAAAGAAATTATCATCATAACTAACATCACCTTTTGTACCAGCATAATTTCCCGATAGTGGTGATGGTAAAGTCCATGATAATATATTAGCATTATCAGATAAATCAAATAATTTTGTTGTATTATCTGTGAATAAAAATGACAATTCACCTGATAAAGAATCATAAGTAGAATCTTTTATTACCTTGGTATATCCCCAATCCGAATTATTCCAATAAGGCACAGAACCAAATGGGATTGTTCCGCCTGTGTTTCCACCCCAACCACCAGTTGTTGTGTCCATGAACCAGTCAATTGCAACTCGTTTCCATAAATTATCTTCAACACATGTATAGTAATAATTATCATCATAACTACGTTGTCCTTTTTTACCAGGATAGTTTGATTGATTAGGTGTAGGAAACACCCAATTATCAGTGCCATATCCCATATTTATAGGAAACCAGTTATTATTATCTAGTAAATCTGTTGATGTTGATTGTTGATTATTAATATCCAATACATAATACGCAACACCTTTATCCGAATTATCATAACTATCATCTTCAACACCGACAATCATCAGATTATCTCTGCGTTCTAGTGATATATCATCACGTTCTGTTAAGTTTTTTACAGTACGTAAACCACCATTACCATAACGTGCAATATGTGTGGCATATATATCCGATGTGTTAAATGGAACTACTGGTCCAATAACATTATATCCTTTTATTTCAGTTCCCATTATACTATTTTAACAATGATTTTTTCTCCCCACATCACAGAATGTGTTCTATATAAAGTATAGTTACTAGTGTAACCATGTTGATTAGTGAAACTAACAGTCTCTTTATCCCAATAATTTGTCTGCATATTACCGATATAAAAACGTGATGTACCATTAACTATTAAGTCATCTAAATATTCTGGTACACAGATATATAAATATTTTCCATTATTATTAATGAAACTATAAGTATTTGATAAATCATCTGTTAAATACGAATTATTCAACCCAATTATATTACTACTATTCAATGTAGTTGCATTAGATGAACCATAATAAATTCTTGGTTTATAATGAATAGTATAAGTAGAATTAAAATAATTACCATTTATATCTCTACCAGTAAGTGTGTATTGTTGTACACTGTTTGGTGTAGTTGATGTAGTAACATTATTATTGACATATGTGATATTACCAGACATAGTGGTTGGTATATTACTACTTATAATTGCTGATGTATTTGTATCTACTAATCTATATTTATTTAATGATGCAACATTTGCGAAATTATCTACCTGGAAATTAAATGTTATAGTTTGTGAACCAATATTTTCGCCAAATTCAGCACTAGTAGGTAAAGTAGAGTTGAAAATACTAAAATTTGGTGTAGCAAAAGGATATAAAATTTTATTTAATGCATCAATAACCGAAGTAGTAGATGTTATATCAGAAAATCTCGTTGAAATTTGATTATTGATATAAGTGTTAATAGTATTAATGTTTTGAGCCGACCATTTAGTTCCATCCCAAAACAAAACATCATTTAAATTTTTAACTGATATATCAACATCAGGTAAACCAGATAAAGAAAAATCAATGGTCACATCACCATCTAAACGTTGAAAAGTTAATTCATTAGTTGTGGTATTGAGATATGCATTAAAAATAGATGCATTAACCATACCATCATATTTTTCGCGGAATCCAGTATCAACTAAATGATTCTTATATATTAATAAATTTATAATATTATTAGGGTCAATCGGTGTGTGATTAGTCATTTTATTCTAACACTTTTAAAGTATATATAAAAATTTGTTATACAGAAATTATATATACTATATGAAACATGTAAGGTCGTCAATTAGAGGTGTATTTTTTCTTGAAAATATTGGTGTGCCAGTTAGTCTATTAACAGAATATAACGAACCGATATCTAATGGTTCTATTTGTGTTGATACTATAACTGGTAATTTATATAGCTTAAAATCAAATATTTGGACACTTGTTGGTACAGGAAGTGGTACTTCGGATATGACCTATATTAGACCGAATCCAACGACAATAAGCATTGGTGGATTACCATCTGGTACAACACCAAATTATACTACTTTACAAGAAGTGTTTGATGCTATGTTATATCCATTCATAGCACCTTCTATATCATTATCAAGTTCTAGTTTACATGAAAAAGGACTTACTATTAATAAAACAATGAATTATAGCATATCTTTGAATAGTGCAATTATTAGTACACGTAACATATTATTGAATAATGTACAAGAAGCTGTGATAAATAATAATTCTGGTTCTTATAGTTCACCAACAAATCTAAATTGGTCAAATAGTCCTAATACCACATTATATTATCCACATAATTTCACTTTCAGAACTACTTATACTAATTATTCTCAACAAAATAGCACGATATCTGTTGAATTTGCAGCACCTACATATTATGGCTCTTTGGATATAAGTAATGTTGATGAAACCAATATTAAAACACTTACTAAGACTATAAGAAAAAAAGCAAATGATAGCAATCTAAGTTTTTCACCTACTTTACAAAGATTTGTGTATGCTTATCCATCAAGTTATGGGAACTTAACTACGATTATTGACCAAAATAACTTCAATGTTTTCAATAGTTTTAATAAAACAGTAGTATCATTCACTCTTGCTGATAGCACAACAGAATTTTATAATGTGTACACTAGTAATGCTGATACAACACAATCTGGATTTAAATTAACATTTAATTTCTAAAACATATAGATAATACGACATGGCAATATATAACGGTGATATATCAGTTTCAGCAAACTTCCAACTAAATATCAATAAACCACTTGATGCAAGAACTGTTGTTGATAATGTTTCTGATTTATCAAGCATTTCATTTAAATACCAAGGTATGTTAGTATATATCAAAAATGATGATAAATACTACTCTTATAATGGTACTATATGGAATGAATTAAGCACTGGTGGTACAACACTTACTGCTGAAAATGGACTTAATATAGTAGATGATACAATCAAGTTAGGTGGTGAATTAATAGAGGAAACAACAATCAGAACGGAAAATTCTTTAAATATTTTAGGTCAAAATGATGCTGGTTTTTTATATTTAGGTAAACAAAATAATAATGATAAACTTGCATATATCGAACAAGATTCAACCGTTTTTGTGAGCAATCAGATAGCAGATTTTGCTGAATATAAAGGTAATCAGATAGTTGCTAATCCAGGGGGATTTGTGTCGAGGAATTTCTTACAATATACATCATATTCACATATTCAAAATACACCAGAAACAGCATTAATCAAATTTGCTGATAGTAAAATAATTAGGTTTAATTTATATAACCCAGATGGTATTCAACCAGGAAGCGGTGAATCATTTATCATTAATGGTGTAACATTCACAGAAGGTGTTGATTTTACAGGTCAAGGTAATAACTTTATAGATGCTGAAAATCTACGTGATAATATTGATTGGACATCCCTTAATATAGTTGCAACAATCGAGATTGAAGATTACCCGAACCTTGTACTTACTTCACAAACTGTTATTACAGCAACAAATAACTTATCAAATGTAAGTTTAATTAAAAATGAACATAATAGAATTGTAGTAGCAGATGATGAGGGTGTATTATTACAGAGTGGTGTTAATAAAGTTAATATAACAGATGATAATATTAATATTAATAAAGATATTAATATTATAATTAAAGATGAAACTGATATAATAAAAACTACACAATATAGTAATAAGTTTGGTATATTTAATACTAATCGTGATGATACAGATTCTAGTATATCATCCACAAATGTTTTTAGTACTGGTTCTCAAATTGCCAATTCAAATAACAAAAAAATAATATTCGTTGTAACCGCAGAGATATATATAGGTGAATCAATTACTATAAATGACGTGACTTTTACGGAAGGTGATGATTTTTTTACGAGTAATGATGGTACTCTCGATGCAATAACATTATCTAATCTGGATTATAGTTCTGTTCCTAACTTTATTAATGTTGAATTGGATGGTAATACTTTAACTTATAATTTCACAACAATTGATAATACTATAACTTCTAATATATCAAATGGTTATATTGGTAATTATATATACACAACATCAGTTTTTGCAGGTCAAAGTTTTGCTATAATGCAGAGTAATAATTCAGGATTATTAATTGACGGTAGAGATGGACATACCTTTTCAGATAATACAAACTCTAAACAAGGTTTAAAATATAATATTGATTATTCAGCAACTTTTACCGATAGAAGTTTAGTGGATAAGGCTTATGTAGATAGCCGTGTAGTTGTATTAACAGGTGAAAATGGTATTACACTTAATACAGATATAATTGAATTAGGTGGTACATTAAATAGAGCAACTGATATTGATTTAAATGATAATCCATTCACGATATCTGACACTGGAAACTTATTGTTTGACCCATATAACACCATTATAAATGATTATTATAACACAACTTCTATTGATTGGGGTAATCGTATTTTGTATAATAGTAGTGGTGTTGAACTTCTGAATTGGAATTATGATAATTTACAAACATCTATCGCCCCATCAGATGGTACTGATATAACTAATAAAAATTATGTGGATACCCGTATCACATATTTTTATAATGATGTTAATACTACTATAACAAATTTATCTGATTATGTTTATGAATATATAGATAGATTTTGTCCTGATTCTAGTGTGGGTAATCAAAACGGCGTATCCACGACATATGTTATGAATCCTTCTATGTCATTTACAGCAGATATAAATACTGCTAATGCTGACATAAAAGCACAAGTATCTACTATAAATAATAAAACAGGGCAATGTATTTTCATGCGTTGTGGGATTCCTGGTAGTGCTACATCAACATATAAATTGAATGTTATCGGTGGATATATCACTACACTTAATCAAGATGAATGGGTTTTAATTAGATACAATGGATATATCTGGGAAACCATTGCCACAAACAAATATTTAGTAAATCCAGGAGGTGGTACTGATGGTCAAGTATTAGCTACTAATGGTAGTGGTGTTTTATCATGGGTAGATAAAGATGCAAATATTAATGCTTATAAAACTATATTCGTTGATGCTGTAAACGGTAATGATGCAACAGCTGTTAATTATAATATTAGTAAAAGATATGCTACTATAAAAACAGCACTTGCTAATGCAACTAGTAATGATACTGTTTATGTATTCCCTGGTTTATATGATGAATATAATATACCACCTGTTCATAATGTGACGTTATATCTAAGCGAAAATGCTATTATTCAACCAACAACAAATAGTGGTAATGTTCCAGTTATAACAGATTTAGCTATACCAAACTGGTCTTCTGTTTTATATACTATGGAAATGAATTTTAAAATCAGAGGTAAAGGTAAAATCATAAACAAAGGTGCAACAGCACAATATAATAATGCTGCATTGATGTTAGTATTAGCCAAATCGAGATGGGATGTTGAATTAGACACACTTTCAAGTTATCAAATATACGGTGGAAGTACATTGATTATCAAAAATACCAAAATAACCCTTAGTGGCTGTGCTTTTAGACATTCTATTGTTGTGAGACCAAATGTTACACATATTGATTGCGAGTTTCAAAATGCACACATAGGATTGATACCAATCGGAACACTTGGTGGTAGATATATGTCATTCAAAAGATGTAGATTCGTGAGAACAGTTGCTTTATCAGAATTTGATGAGTTGAGAGTGAATAGTGATGCTTTATGGGATGCTCCGCAAGGATTAAATACCGTGGTATATCCTAATATAAACGTAGGACACCAACATGGTTCATACGATGAATTTATTGAATGTGAATTTTATAATCATGTAGGTGGTGATAATATTGTATTAACTGATTCACCAGGTGCAAATGCGAATTACATAATTAAAGATTGTAGATTTACAAACACAAATACAGATTTATCAAGAGGTACTGGCACAGCAATTAAAATAGTTAGTGGGTTAGGAACAGCAACTAAACTATATATGAATAATAATATAGCTGATACAACACCAGTGTTTGTGAGTAGTCCACTCACAGTTAATTTATTAGCTGGTAATGGTATGTTAGTATCTGATAATGATATGGGTATAGCATATTATAACAGAGTAATAGGTAACAGAAATTGGAACTAAAAAACAAATATAATATATGAAAAAGATAGCAAGTGTGTATATCACAGGAAATAATGATGATACTATTTATGGTAATTTATCATATATCAACGAAGATGGCTCAAAAGAATTTGTTGATATATCACCAGAAAAATTAGAACAAATTAGAATATTATTACTTTCTGATATTTAATTTTGTATATCTAATATTTTCCGCTATATTTGTGGTATGAAAAAAGATATATTAAATTTATTAGGTGACAATCATCCAGACCCAATCAGATTTGACGCTGTTTGTAGTTTGAGTAATGTATATGGTTTATACACATACAGTAATGATGTTTATGTATTTGTTGACGGTATGGATATACCATTTGATAAATTTTCAAAAGATGAGAAAGCCGAAATACACAAAGCGGTGTTGTCAAAAAAATGGATTGTTGATAATACTATGCAATAAATATTATGGAAAATCTACCTAAATCGTGGTCATCTTTTGTTGGTGACCACAAACAAGTATTAAATACTTTAAAAGTAAAGTTTAATATCACACAAGAAAATCTAGTAAGATATATCCAAATCATTGGTCATAAAAAACTTTCTGATTTAATTACTAAATGGAATCGTAATTATGATATATCTACCGATTATAATAAACTATTCTGTGAAGAAGGTGAAAAGCTTGATATGTTAGAGAAAATCAGAATTGACCGACCAGATTTGGTTATCCATGAAGTAATTGCTATTAAGCAAAATAAATTCGGATTCTTTGATGTTCGTGTAGATATGGAAAGCTATTTTTTTGATACTAAAATAAATCATAGTAGAGCAACTTTACCATATCCGTATTCGGATTATGAGAAATTATCTGATACTAACCAAAAAGAATGGAATTTTGAAACACATGGTGCTTAAATATCCAAATCGTTAGTGAATCTTCTTGTTTTATTACTTTTAATAAGTGATGATAATGAACTAGATATATCATTTAATATATCAGTATAATCTACACGATTACTACTATTATTATCACCACCACTACTTTCAGATGTCATTAAATTACTAACAGGAGTTGTAGTATTATTACTATTGTTGCTACTGTTGTTATTTATGATAGAATTTATATTTGATGTATTATTAATATTAGAATTATTGATATTGCTTGATAAACTTTCTATACGAGTTATCAAATCAACTAATAATTTATTATTATCATTCATCAAAGTAACCATTTCATTGTTTTCCTGGTTAATATTAAAATTTATATCAGTTTTAATATTTTCTATTATTTCAAAAGCTGACATATCAATTTTAGGTGTAACCGACACACTTATAGGAGATATATCAATTTCAGATACAATAGGTTTAACATTAACTGATATATCTGTTTCATCAATTATAGGATTAACATTAACACTAATAGGTTTTATTTCATCTATTGTGCCTAAAATTGGATTAACATCTACATTTATTGGAGATATATCAATATCGGATATTATTGGATTAACATCTACATTTATGGGTTCAAGGTCATTGATAGTAATAACATTAGGTGTTACATCAACACTAATTGGTTTGAGATAAGTAGATATATCATCTATTATATTTAATGCTACATTAATTGATTGTGTAGGAATATTTAAAGAATCTTGATTTATTGATATATCGGCATTAATAGATATATCTGGTATAGATATATTTGGGTCAACATTAATTATTAAATCTTTTATTTCGGCTAAACGTGTTTGTATAGATTCAACATTTATCTCTGGTGTAACATCAACTGTTATATCCAAATCTTTTTTCAAATCTTCTATACGTGCTTGTATATCAATATTATTTTGAACAATAACAGAAGTTTCTAAATTGTTTAATGCATCAATAACTGGGGTGAAATCAATAGTTTCTATTCTATCGGTTTGCATTTCTGCATAATTAGATATAGCCGTTAAAATCACGGCTGTATCGTTTTCCGTATTATTAGATGATATATCATCTCTGTTGAAATATTTCTCAGCAATACTTATTAAGTAATTTAAATCATCACCAATGTTAGAAAAGTCATCATTCATACATTATATATAAAAAATAAAATCTATATATCATTTATGCGTGATTTGTTTTTTAATATGATATGTACCATATTCACAGTAATTGTTTTTAACAATTGTTTTATATGGTGATAAGTCAATAAGTTTATATTTTATTGATTTGTTAACAATTGTGTATTTCTTTGTTATTTTTTTGAATATCAAGAATTTTTTAATAGTATCTGTCACGAAAACTTTTTCGCACACATTTTCATATAAATAATATTGATGTGTGATATATGGCACTGAAATAAACCATTCAAATGTATATGGCTTAGTTAATATGCAATTTTCTAATATATTACAGTTGAATTTTTTAATATCAATAAATATTGTTTGTACAGGCATCTTGGTATTATATATACTACGAAATTTCAACTTATCATCATTACTAACAGGAAAATACATATACGCAGCTATTGTATGGTCAATATCAAAATACAATCCGTTTATATCATAAGATACAGTACCACCATCAATATTATATGAAACAGCATCAGTGTATGTTGGGTCTATAACCATAGAATCAGCAATAATCCAACGATGTGTGGTTATTGTAGTATGGTTGTTTTCAACAGTTGTGATTTTTATAGAAAATCATAGAAACCATTCGTGGATTTTATTCACACTGGGTTAACTGCAAACCCTCTAACAACGTCAAATAATCCGTTGTCACATTAAATTTTATAACTTGATATTAAGTTATTTAGCTACACAACTTTTGTGTTTACAAGTATTATTTTGTAAACAACCATTTACACCATGCCAAATATATCAAAACACCTTCTGTGTTTAAAATTATATATAAAATATCTCTTCTTCCCTCCTCTAAAATTATAGTTATTTTATTAGTTTTTTTATATAATTTTTCTATATATTTACATTTCGTTTAATACTAGTTGTAACACCTTTGCCGAAACCAGAAACAACTTGACATTCTAAATTATTTTGTTCACATAAATGTGCAAAAACATTTGTGTAATCTTGACACACACCTTTTCTTTGTGTGATAGCTACTTTATAAAAATATTCCCACATATTTTTTTCAGATTCATATACAGAATCTTTGATATTTATATGTGAATAAGTTAACAAGAAATCAACAAACTCTGTGATTCTAAAATATTTTTCTCTTTTAGTTTGCACAGAATCCAAATATTTACGAAACATAACAAATTCGTATTTATTATTATGTTTGATATATCGACTATAATCTTTAAGCTTATATTCAATATTACTACCATATGTTATGTTAATAATACTACTACTAATAAATACGAGTATTGATAATAATATTAGCTTTTTCATATCTTATATATTAATTACACATCAAAGTTACGAATAAAAAATGATATATCAAAATTTATATATACTTTAAAATAAAGAATTTCTAATGAAACATTTAAAATATTTCGAAGATTACTTTTTAAATGAAGGTCAAATAACAAA